>OGQF01000969.1_pt1 | contig 22174 bp, 20 predicted proteins | sample 1553141 | NCBI WGS metagenome assembly OGQF01 (sample SAMEA2580005, study PRJEB22360) | human gut metagenome | biome: human gut; feature: human-associated habitat; material: faeces | place: Denmark | collected 2008/2010
GGCACAGAAATAATAATTAATCTCAGTATTGATATTATTTCCTGTCTACCCTATTATATTAGAGGATGCGAATGGAGGATTACAAATATGGAACTTAGTCAATTATTAAACCCTAAACAATTAGAAGCAGCCACTTATCTAGATGGACACCTAAGAATCATTGCGGGTGCTGGTTCAGGTAAGACACGTGTTGTCACATATCGTATAGCATATTTAATTGAAGAAGTAGGAGTCAATCCTCATAACATTCTCGCTATCACATTTACTAATAAAGCAGCCAATGAAATGAAAACAAGAGTAGAAAACATTCTAGGTACATCTTTAGGTACAACAATCTGTACGATCCACTCTTTATGTGTCAGAGTACTTAGACAACACTCTACTGCCATTGGCTATCCTCATAACTTCATTATTATGGATGAAGAAGATCAGAAATCACTTATTAAAAAGTTATATAAAGAAAAAGAAATAGATCAAAAATCAATCAGTATCAAATCTATGATTAACTATATCTCTTCATATAAGGTTAACTTTGTTTCTCCTGCCAAAGCCCTGCAGCTCGCTGGTAATATGCCAGGAGAAAAACATAAAGCAGAAATATATGCTATGTATGAAAAATATAAAGAAGATCATAATATGATGGACTTTGATGACCTTTTAGTCAATACATTAAAGATCTTCCAGGATAATCCTGATATTGTATCAAGATGGTCTAGACGTTATCAATTTGTCCATGTAGATGAATTCCAGGATGTTGGTTCTATTGAATACAACCTTATTCATTACTTTGCCCAGGATTCTATTGTCTGTGTTGTAGGAGACCCAGACCAGACAATCTATTCATTTAGAGGCAGTGATGTGAACTATATCATGAACTTTGATAAAGACTATCAAAACGTTAAAACTGTTATACTAGATCAGAATTATCGATCTACAAAAACAATCCTTGATATCTCTAATAATCTTATTAAGAAAAACAAGAACAGATTAGAAAAAGATTTATTCTCTGAATTAGAAGAAGGAGATAAAGTTATTCATTATGCAGCAGTAAGTGAAGAGGCAGAATCAAAATATATCTGTGATACAATCCAGAAGATCACACAATCCGGTGTATCTGAATCCCATATTGCGGTGCTCTATCGTGCGAATTATTTATCTCGTTCTATTGAACAGGAAATGATTCGCAGACAAATTCCTTATAAGATCTTTGGTGGATTAAAATTCTTTAATCGTAAAGAAGTCAAAGATGCTTTAAGTTATATTAGATTAGTCGTTATGGGTGATGATTTATCTTTTGAAAGAGTCGTCAATACACCATCTCGAGGAATTGGTGCGAAGACTTTAGAAAAGATCACCCTTACAGCCTCAAGACATGGAATCTCTAATTATGAAGCAGTCTGCTTCTTCTTAGATGAAACAGGTGTAGGTGGTAAAGCTAAAAAAGGACTCAAAGAACTTGTAGAAGTGATCGAGAAAGCAAGAGTTTCTGATAAGAGCTTAGCTGATATTTATGAAGATTTATTAAAGGATACAGGTTATTTGAAACTGATGAAGGATGGGCAGGAAGATAACCGTATTGAAAACTTAATGGAGTTAAAGAATTCTATTGATACTTATGTCAATACTCATCCAGAAACACCTGATTTTGAATCATATTTACAGGATATTGCTCTCTATACATCTCAGGATGAAGAAAAGACAGGTGACTATGTCTCACTTATGAGTATTCATATGGCCAAAGGACTAGAGTTTGACTATGTCTTTGTATCAGGTCTTTCTGAAGGCATTTTCCCTTCTGAAAGAACAATGAGTGAAGGAGGAGATGAGGGATTAGAGGAAGAAAGAAGACTTGCCTACGTTGCCTTTACACGTGCTAAAAAGCGTCTTTATTTGACTGATAGTCAAGGCTTTAGCTTTGTATCCCAATCTCCTAAGGTCACATCTCGATTTGTAGATGAAATAGGTCGAAATCATGTTGAACATGTTGGAAGACCTTCAAAGTTTAAGACACGTAATTATGTTCATGAATCTTATACAGATTTAATTGGAGATAATGGTGTAAGTGACTGGAAGGTGGGAGATTTAGTCAACCATGATATATTTGGTAAGGGTGTTGTTGTCAAAGTCAATGGACCACTTGTCGATATAGCTTTTGAAGTTCCTCATGGAATCAAGACCTTAATGGGAAATCATCATGCTTTAAAGCGCTTATCAAACTGATTTTTAAGTTTTATTATGAAGAGAATTTTGTTATAATACGTAAAAGAAAAGGAATGAGTAAGATGTCATTTGAAAGACTTAATGAATTAAAAGCCTTATTAAATAAATATAACTATGAATATTATGTACAGGATACTCCTACTGTCACTGACCAGGAATATGACCGTTTAATGGAAGAGCTCATCCGAATTGAACAGGCCAATCCTGCTTGGATTACAACAGATTCTCCAAGCCAGAGAGTAGGAGGAGAGGTCTTAGAAGGTTTCAAGAAGGTAACACATCAGCGTATGATGATGTCTCTTGGAGATATCTTTAATGAAGATGAAGTCTATACCTTCAATGATCGAGTTACAGATGTGATTCCTAATCCTGAATATATATGTGAACTGAAACTTGATGGTTTATCTGTCTCACTTGTATATCAGGATGGTGTATTACAATATGGTGCAACAAGAGGAAATGGAACGATTGGTGAAGATATCACCCATAACGTTAAGACTATTCGTTCTATCCCTTTACATATTGATTTTAATGGACCACTAGAAGTACGTGGTGAAATCATCATGCCTAAAAAGGCATTAGAAAGATTAAATGAAGAGCGTACTGAAGCAGGTCTTCCTCTCTTTGCGAATTGTCGTAATGCAGCAGCAGGTAGTATTAGACAATTAGATAGTCGTATAGCGGCAAAAAGAGGACTGGATGCCTTCTTGTATCATGTACCAGAAGCATCACAACTTAATGCAACAACACATTATGAATGCTTAGAAAAGATTAAAAATCTTGGATTTAAGACAAATCCTTATACACGTAAATGCAAGAACATTAAAGAAGTATGGAACTATATTGAAGAAGTCGCAAAACTTAGACCAACACTTCCATATGATATTGATGGTGTTGTTATTAAGGTTAATGATCTTAATTCACAAAGAAGACTTGGTTATACAGCTAAAGTACCTAAATGGGCGATTGCCTATAAGTTCCCAGCAGAAGAGGTTATTACAAAACTTAAAGATATTGTCTTTACAATAGGGCGTACAGGACAAATTACACCTAATGCAGTGCTAGAACCAGTACGTGTGGCAGGTTCACTCGTACAGCGTGCGACACTTCATAATGAAGACAATTGTATCCGTAAGGATATTCGTATTGGTGATGATGTTATTGTAAGAAAAGCAGGGGATGTTATTCCAGAAGTTGTTTCTTCTATTAAAGAAAGACGTACAGGTCATGAAATACCTTTTAAGATGATTACAGTATGTCCTAAATGTGGTTCACCACTTGTAAGAAAACCTAATGAAGCAGCTTATTATTGTATGAATGAAGAATGTGATTCAAAGAAGATTGAAAAACTGATTCATTTTGCCAGCCGTGAAGCAATGAATATTGATGGACTCGGTGATAAGATCATCGAACAATTCTATAACTTAGGCTTTGTGACATGTATTGAAGATATATATCATGTGGATGTACATGAAAAAGAAATCATGGATATTGAAGGCTTTGGGAAGAAATCTATGGATAAGCTACTAGAGGCAATCGAGAATAGTAAAGCGAATTCTTTAGAAAAACTCCTATTTGGGCTTGGTATTAAGGGCATAGGAGCTAAGATGGCTGATACACTTGCATATCATTTTGGTTCTATGGATGCTTTACTTAATGCGAATTATGTACAATTAACAAGCATCAAGGATGTAGGGGATACAATCGCGTCTTCTCTTGCAGCATTTAAGCGTAATGAACGTAATCTAGAAATGATTGCTCATTTGAAAGAGTTAGGTTTAAATATGGATTATTTAAAGGTACGTGATACAGGCGATAATCCATTTAGAGATAAGACAGTCGTAATTACTGGGACACTTACACTTATGACTAGAAAGCAGATTAAAGACTATTTAACAAGCCAGGGTGCGAATGTCACAGGAAGTGTATCAAAGAAAACAGATTTAGTGATTGTTGGGGAAAATCCAGGATCTAAATATACAAAAGCAGTTGATCTTGGTATTTCAATCATGAACGAATCAGCATTTAAGGAGAAGATTATAAGTAACTGAATATATTGACTCTTGTGTTTGAATGTGTTTATATGCTCATAGGGAGTGTTAAAATGAACACATCAAATATCTCAAATTATAAACCAAAAGATTTTGCTTTATTAAAGAAACTTAAAAAACAACTTATTTGAGAACAGAGAAGTCTTTCTCGAAAGTATGAAAATCTAAAGAAAGGAGAGTTCGCTCAAAAAAGAAATATACAAAAATAAATGCTTAAGATACAGAAGTTTCATCGTAGAATTGACAATATTCGTACTGATTACATCAATAAGATAATCGCAGAGATAGTAAAAACCAAGCTATCTTATATAACGATTGAAGATCTAAACGTATCAGGAATGATGAAGAACAGGCATCTTTCAAAGGCAGTTGCTTCGCAGAAATTTTTGAATTTAAATCAAAACTTCTAGCTAAATGCAAAGAGAATGGAATTGAACTTCGAATTGTAGATAGATGGCACCCATCATCTAAAACATGTCATTGTTGTAAGAATATTAAAAAAGATTTAAAGCTTTCAGATAGACTTTTCAGATGTGACTGTGGCTATATCGAAGACAGAGATTTCAATGCTGCACTTAATCTGAGAGATGCTACAACTTACGAAGTTGCATAGATGAACGCAAACGTAGGTATGTACCGAAGGCTATTTCGGGAATTTACGACTATGGAGTGTACTTGAACTTGTGAGTAGATATGATTTCGGTCAATCCAAAGCATACACGATGACATAGTAAGTAATGTTCGTGAGAACTTACATTATCTCGATGTGAGTATATTTAATCACATTTTGAGTGGCAGGCTACTATGGATATTAATAATGTATATGTAAGAGATGCTATTTTGTATTATACAATCCAACAATATTTCAATTGTAACGATAATAAAACAAGTCAATTCATAACACAATTAGACCACTTCGATTATAGAAGTGGTCTAATACATAATATCCCTTACTTATCCTTGCAATTACACGTATCAGAGAAGGATTTCTATCATACCTATCTAATAAGAGTCAAGGAGAGTTTCAAAACACTCCCAGAAGACGTTATTTTAGTTAAGAAAGGTGATAAGATATACTCTAAACTATTAGCTATCATCCCAACAGCACCACCATATTTATTTCTTAAAGGCAATGTACGTTTATTAAATGAAAAGTCTGTCAGTGTAGTAGGGAGTAGAAATGATTCTAAGGAATCAATGGAAAAAACAGAAATACTTGTAAAAGCATTAGTCAAAAGAAATATAGTAGTCAATGCAGGACTTGCGAAAGGTATAGATACAATAACCCACCAAACAGCATTAAAAAACAATGGAAGAACTATAGCTGTCATAGGAACACCTATTAACCAGTACTATCCTAAAGAAAATAAAAACCTTCAACTCGCTATTGAAAAACATGGACTTGTTGTCTCACAGTTCCCACCCTGCAATAAAGTAAATAAATGGAATTTCCCTACTAGAAATGCGACTATGAGTGGTATTTCTATCGCAACTATTATCATGGAAGCAGGAGAGAAAAGTGGGGCATTAAGACAAGCAGATCACTGTCTAAAGCAAGGTAGAGACATCTTGATACCTTATTCATTACTACAATCTTCTCTCTTATGGCCTAGAAAGTATATAAAAAAGGGAGCACATACCTTTAAGAATATAAAGGAAGTATTAGAACTATTAAACAAGAATGATATTCTTTATAAGAAAGTTTAATCTGCCTCTTGCATACTCGCTCTGTATTAGTATATATTATTAGTAATTGGGTTATATGTTTGCGGACATATACTTGAAGGAGTCAGAGCAATCTGGCTTCTTCTTTTTTATAGCAAAAAAGCCTCTAATTAAAGCTACCTTTTAAAGGTCACCATTAGAAGCCTCTTTCTTATTAGAAAACCTTTCAACAAAGCTACTTTTTAAAAGCCACCTTATCTTCCAGCTCTCTTTATAAGTATTATACATGCTTATCGTAAAATTACAAGTAAACTATTCGATTTTTTTGATGTCTAAAGTGAAACGTTAAATTCCACTTTAGATCTGTCAAAGTTGCGTTTAGTCTTTCACATCTAAAGAGATTTTATCATCATTCTTGACTGTTTATTGAAATTTATCACTGCGTATATAGAGGTAGGTAGACTGTTTAATGTATTATAAAAGAAGTCAGATTTAATTTTTCTGACTCCTTTTCTAGAAAGAACTATTACCCTTTATATACTTCCTGATCAATCATGTTTTCTTCCTTAGCTACAATAACTGAAGTAGAAGCATCACCAACTACATTAAGTGAAGTAACTAACATTTCAATAGGTCTATTGATTGAAAGAATTAATGAATATGCAAGTAATGCTGCATCGTTTGTATAACCCATACCAGTTAAGATAGTAAATAGGATCACAGCACCTGCACCTGGTGCAGCTGGAGTACCAACTGATGCAATTAATGCAAGTACTGCAATAACTGCCATAGACATGAATGTTACTTTATATCCAGAACTTGCTGCAATAAACATAGCTGCAATAACCTGCATGATTGCTGTACCATCCATATTGATTGTCATACCTAAAGGTAATACAAATGATGCAATCTGATCATTTACACCTAATTCTTCAGTTACTGTTCTCTTATTGATTGGAAGAGTTGCAGCACTAGAAGAAGTAGAGAAACCAAACAAAGCAACCTTAACCATCTTCTTCATGAATGGCTTTGGATTTACTCTAGCCATAGACATTAAATAGATTGGATAAGCTAAGAATAAATATATAAATAATGCAATAACAACTGTAACTACATAAGCAAGTGCTGGTCTTAATGAATCAATACCATAAATTGCGAATGTTCTAGTTAATAAGCAGAAGATACCAATAGGGGCAAACTTATTGACTACAAATGATAAGAATAAAGTAATAATCTTAGATACTTCTTCGAATAACTTCTTTAGAGTCTTTGTTTCTTCTTCTAATGTATTCATTGCTAGACCCATAGCAACTGCAATAAATACAATGGCTAATACATTGCCATTAGTAGAGAAAGCTGAAATAAGGTTGTTAGGAATAATATTTAAAATAATGTTTAATGGGTTAGAACCAGTAGAACCCTGCTGGATTGTTACTGCTGCTTTACCTACTGCATTAAAGAAACCTAAACGATATACAATAGAGGCAATTACACCTGCAAAACATAATGCACATACAGTTGTAATAAAGAAAGTTAAAATAGTCTTAGTAGAAATTCTACCTAACTTCTTTGTATCTGTGATAGTTGAAATAGCTAATGTAATAGATACAAATACCATAGGTACAATAATAAGCTGTAATGAATTAACAAATAACTGACCTACAATATAGAAGATCCCAACAGCTTTAGTTGCTGTAGGCTGTGTAATATCCTGAAAGAATAATTTATTGATCTTTGTCCAAAGATCAGTCTGACCACTACTTATTAAGTGTTCTCTTAACATAATGCAGCCAAACCCACAGGCAAGACCACAAATCATCGCAATTAACATCTTTTTAGCTAACTGCTTACCATTACTCGTTTTCATTTTTACCCTCCTGAATTTAATCCCAAAATTGAGACCATTATACACTATCTAGAACATAATGCAAATAGTATTCGTAAAAATGTGAATGAGCATAATATATTTATTTAGAACTATGATATAATAATCAGCATAGACAAACTTATATGGATAATGATTATAGGGAAGAGATGTTGAAGTTAAGAGAAGAACTTCTATTAGTTGAAGAAGAACGTAAAGCAGGTAAGAAGGTTTATGCTATTGATGAATTAGACGAAATCCTAAATGAAGTTATTGATAATGTAAAACAGTCAGGCATCTAAACCTGACTGTTTTACTTAAGAAAGGGGAGAGCACTTATAGTAGTCTCCCTGAGGGAAAGATATATTATTTTTAATAATCCCAGTTCTTCCAATCTCCACCAGTTAACTTATCAAAGTCTTCACCATTAATTTCTGCACCATCACCATAGGAATGATCACCTTCCCAGTGATATTTAGGATCCATTTCAACTGTTAATGATCCTTTATGAGTTTCTGAAGAAGAACCACCTGAAGTATTACTGCTTCCAGAAGAATTGCTGTTGTTTGAAGAAGAATTATTAGAAGTTCTATTTGTATTAGAACTCTGTTTCTTCTGTACCTTAGTCTTTACACTTGTAGTACCATCTTTATTCTTCACTGTCTCATGTACAACTTCTTCATTATTATTAATCACTGGTTTCGCAATAATAGTGAACTTACCAGTCTTTTTACTCTCATTATTGTACTTATCTTTCACTGTAACGTTAAAATCATACTGTCCTGCAGCATTCATATCTACCTTACTTGTATCAATCTCAATACTTGTTTCAGATAGATCACTAATATTCATTAGAGACTTGAAATTAAATGTAGTAAGGTCTGTACCCTGTAATATCTCTATATCAGCAGGTAATACTACTTCAGGTGCTTTGGTATCCTTTACAATAACACTCTGTTTCAAAGACTTCTTCTTATACTTCACAGTAATACTATACTTACCTACTGCAGGATAAGTCTTATCCTTCTCATTAGGTATCTTATTGATTATTTCTAAATCATTTTTATTAAAATCCTTATAGTCTTTTACTATATCCTTCAGTTCAGGTGTATATGTAGTTCCATATTCTATATTCACCTTATTAGTCTTAAGTTCTAGTTTAGGACCACTTAACGCATAAGCAGCAGCACCTACACCAATAAATACAACTGCACCTGCAGCTATCATTATCTGTTTCTTATTCATATTTTTTCCTTCCCTTACTATATATCTTATATACAATGATATTCTTAGTGTTAGTTTGATGCAATAGAGAAAGTACTATATTTATATTATTCACAAGCATTACATAAGAATAATAGAAAAAGAGATCTCTTTTCTAAGAAATCTCTTTCTTTAAGCTCTTTCCAATAGTTAACCACATAGTCATATAACAAGCACTGCCACCTATAAAATTACTAATAGCTTCTGAAATAAATACACCTTCAATTCCAATAAAGCGTGGAAGAATAATAGTCAAAGGAGCTACTATAATCACTTTTCTAAAGATAGAAAAGAAGATAGCCTGTTTAGACTTGCCTAGTCCTACTGCCACGGATTGACCACATATCTGTAATGACTGCATAAAGAATCCTGCAAAATATAATCTAATATATATAATTGCATGTTTAGTCATATGAGGATCATGAGTAAAGATATTGATAAAGTATTGTGGGAAAGCAGTAATTAATACCCATATCACAAACATTGTCCCAAAACATAAGAGTGTCACAAAACGTATTGCTGATAAGACACGTTTATATTCTTTAGCCCCATAATTATATCCTAGTACTGGCTGAGAGGCATTTCCAAACCCTTGGGCTGGTAATTGCACAACTTCTCTAATAGAGTTAATAATAGTCATAATCGCTATATAGAGATCACCACCATATAGTTGTAAAGTAGAATTACATACAATAGATACTATAGAATTCGTAATACCCATCATAAATCCTGCAGTCCCTAAAGAGAATATACGCTTTACATAATAAGGGTTTAAATACATACACTCTTTCTTTAACTTAAGTATTGTTTGATCACTTCTTAAGAAGTGTATTGTCCATAAAGCAGATACAAACTGTGACAGTACTGTTGCAAGTGCTGCACCTTTCACATTCATATTAAATAAAAATATAAATATTGGATCCAATATAATATTCAATACAGCACCAATCAGTACTGTCATCATTCCTATTTTCGCAAATCCTTGACTATTAATAAAACTATTCATACCTAGTCCTATTAACACAAACACAGTCCCTAACAAGTATATAGTTAAATAATCATTCGCATACTTAAAAGTATGCGTACTTGCTCCAAAGAGCCATAAGATCTTCTCTTTAAAAAGAAAACCAATAATCATTAAACCAATCCCAAATAGTACTAACAAACAGAAAGCATTTCCCATAATCTCTTCTGCTTCTTTATTATTACCTCTCCCTCTCGCAATTGAACAAAGTGGGGCACCACCCATACCAAACAAGTTCGCAAATGCAATTACTATAGAAATAATAGGAAGACATATTCCCAGTCCTCCCATAGCTAGTGTTGAAGTATGAGGAATACGTCCTATATATATATTCTATCTATCACGTTGTAGAGTACATTAATCAACTGTGCTACGATCATTGGTCCTGCAATAGATAATATATGTGTAGAAACCTTTCCCTTCGCAAAATTATTCCTTTCTTGCATCTAACCATCTCCCTTAACATAACCTCAACTATCTCATATATATTACAAAAATACAGTTCTTTTTCAAACTTTGAAATACTGTAACTCATATTATCTTCTGTATATCATGCTTTTTTATTATATATAGTGAGATATACTATATCAAAATAAAATTCCACAAATAAAATTAAGAATATGAAATATATGTTGTATAAGTGATATGTAAGCGCTACAATATCTATGTTAGATACATTCGAAAGGAGAAGAAAACGATATGAAGAAAGTATCCGCTATAGCACTTAGTACAGCTATGGCACTCTCAATGGCTTTGCCATCTAAAGTCAATGCCACAAGCAGAGTGGATCAATTACTCTCTAATATGAGTACAAGACAAAAGATCACACAGATGCTTATGGTAGACTTCCGTTACTGGGATGAAGACTTAAGTGATGGTGTACAGACTACAGGTCATGAATTTACTAAGATGAATGACCAAGTCAGAAAGATTGTCGAAGACTATGATTTTGGAGCACTTATTTATTTTGCTCAGAACATCCAGGAAACAGAACAATCTTACAACTTAAGTATGGCTATGCAGAAAGCAGCTACAAAAGATGGTGGTATTCCACTATTAATTAGTGCTGACCAGGAAGGTGGTAGTGTATACCGTTTAGGTTCAGGTACAGCTTTACCTGGTAACATGGCACTTGGTGCAACTCATAATACAGAGTATGCGAAAAAAGCAGGTCAGATTATTGGTAGTGAATTAAGCAGTATTGGTATTAATACTAACTTAGCTCCTGTTGTTGACGTTAATAATAATGCCAACAACCCAGTTATTGGTTTAAGAAGTTACAGTGATGATGCAGATGTAGTAGGGAACATGGCTTCTGCAACAATTGCTGGTTTGAAGGACTATAATGTCATTGGATGTGCGAAGCACTTCCCAGGTCATGGTGATACAGCCACTGACTCACATTATGGTTTACCTATCGTAAACAAATCAAAAGCAGAATTATTAAATAATGAATTAAAACCATATAAGATTGCAATCAATCAGGGTATTGAAATGATCATGACTGCACATATCTTATATCCACAATTAGATAACACAACTGTTGTTTCAGAAAAAACAGGTAATGAAGAAAAGAAACCTGCGACTATGTCAAAAGCAATCATCACTGATCTATTAAAGGGTGAAATGGGATTTAATGGTGTAGTCACTACAGATGCGATGAACATGAAGGCTATTGCTGATACATTTGGTGAATCACAGGCAGTTAAGCTTGCGATTGAAGCAGGTGCTGATTTGATTTGTATGCCTACAGTTCTTTATAACCAGGAAGATGTTAAGAAGCTAGACACAATTATTGATTATGTAGAAAATGCTGTGAATAATGGTGAAATCTCTGAATCAAGATTAGATGATGGATGCAGAAGAATCTTAACAGTCAAAGAGAACAGAGGCATCTTAGATTGGAAAGAATCTAACTTCTCATTAAATAAAGCTTTATCTACAGTAGGTAGTGCCACTAATAGAGCAACTGAAAGAGAAATCGCAGCTGCCGCTGTCACTGTTGTAAAGAATGAAAACAATACTTTACCTTTAGTTGTTAAAGAAAAGCAGAAAATCTTAATGCTTTGTCCATATGACAATGAAAGAGCACAGATGATTATGGGTTATAATCGTGCTAAAGAAGCAGGACTTATCCCAGACTCTGCAGAAGTAAAAGTAGTAAGATACAATGGTTCTAATATGGATGCTGTAAAAGAAAATATCGATTGGGCTGATACAGTATTTGTTAACTCAGAAATTAGTGCTGCAAGTCGTTTCTCATCTAACCATTGGTTGTATTCAAATGTAGAAGATATCGTAGACTATACTCATGAAAAGGGTAAGAAGTCTATCGTGATGTCAGTAGATAAACCATATGATGTACAGATGTATGCTAATGCGGATGCTATTTTAGCTGTATATGGATGTAAAGGTTCTTCAGTAGATGTTACTGAAGCAATTGTTGGTGGAGTGACATCTTCTAAAGCTGCTTATGGACCTAACATTATTGCAGGTATTGAAGTTGCTTTAGGTACATTTGGTGCTCAGGGAACACTTCCAGTTGATATTCCTGTATATGATATGACTGCAAAGCTTTATACTGATACTATCAAGTATAAACGTGGTTATGGTATTACTTATAAGTCATTACTTAACAAAGATACTTTAAATGCCTTAATCTCTAAGGCTGAAGGCTTAGATTCTAAGAAATATACAGAAGATTCTTGGAATAAACTTGTATCAGCTTTAGCTGCTGCAAAAGAAGTAGCTAACACAAATGGTGTTTCTCAGAAGAAGATTGATGAAGCGATTGCTTCATTACAGTCTGCTATGGATGCTTTAGTAGAAAAACCTGTAGAAACTAAACCAGAAGAACCTAAGAAAGATGACACTAAGAAAGAAGATACAAAGAAAGAAAACACAAAGAAAGAAGACACTAAGAAGGATAATGTAAAAACAGGCGATAGCACAGCTATCCTACCACTGGTTACATTAATGGGTCTTGCTTGTGTTGCATTTATCTTTCTTAAGAAAAAAAGAGCTTAATAACTAGAACGTCTCTTCTTGAGACGTTCTTTTATATGTTATAATCGAGTAGGGTGATCTATATGGCATGGATACAATTACTAATAGACGGTGGAATAGGTTTGATATTAATTATATCTGGAATACTTATGAATATGATTTCTAATAAACATAATAAACAATGTACAAAAAGTGTAGAAGGAAAAGTAATTAGCTATAGTTTTCCAGGAGAATCACATATGTATCCAATAGCGGAATATGCAGTAGATGGTGTAACTTATAAGACTAAAAAGAAATACAAAGGAATTAAGTCTATCAAAGCATCAGGTATACCACTACCAGTTAAATCTAACGCTTTTGAGGATGAAAAAGGATATTTGCATATCAAATCAGGGGCTATTGTAAATGTCCGTCAGATGGCAGAAAAACTATGGCCTATCAATAGTAAAATGATTGTTTACTATAATCCAGATAACCCAAAAATATGTTATGTAGACAGACCAATTTATAATAGTTTTGCATCTAAGATGTTTATAATTATGGGTAGTGTTGTAATAGTTATAAGTATTATTGTATTTTTCTTAATGCAACTATAAGTCCGTGGCTTTCAATTCGCACGCTTGCGTGTTAGTTGAAAGCCATATTTCATTTCATATAAAAAACCGTACAGTTTGGTTTCTGTACGGTGGCAGACTATTTGTTAAATATACAAATCGCTGTGTGTGCCTGTGTTGGCAAGTGTCAGTACTAGAACATCTTCTTCTATGTAGTAAATGAGTAGCCAGTCAGGTAGAATATGACATTCTCGATAACCTGTCCAATCTCCAGATAATGCATGGTCACGACACTTATCAGGTAAGGATTCACCAGTTGCAAGTAAAGTGATAATTTTATTTAATAATTCGATTTTTAACCCACGCTTTATAGCACGTTTATAATCTTTTTTGAAACTGTTTGTATATTTGATGGTATATTTGTTTTCTTTCATCTTTTTAAATCATCAAATAATTCATCAAGGTCATTATAACCTTTTACGGAAGGATCTTTTGCAATTCTTTTCGCTTCTAACATAGCCGCAACAGTTTCTTTGTTAGGTTGTTCTATATTTATTTTGAATGGAATACCACCCTCACGAAGTGACTGGCGTACAAAGATATTAAATGCTGTAGTAAGATTCATACCCAATTCAGAAAATAGTACGTCTGCCTGTGCTTTTAATTCTGTATCCATACGAATACTTACATTTGTTGTATTTCCAGCCATACAATCAACCCCTTTCTAAACACATTTTATATTAAATGCACGAATAATTCAATATATTGCACCTTAAATGAATTACATCTTAGTTATCAAAAAAGTATGAATCGAAACATATCTAAAATGCAAGTGATGGTATAGAAAAGAAAGGGAGATTTAAATATCCATAATTTACAAGTAAATCCATTAATGAAATTATTTTTATACATAAATGCCAAGAAAATTGAAACTGTCATATCTTATTTTGACAATTACCTGTGGAATGCGGGTATTCAAAAAAATATATTATATCTAATTCGTTTAAACCATTTAAGTACATATCTATCATTCCAATAAATAAATCATAAGTTGATATAAGCATACTATTATACTATAGTTATTACATAACGTAAGTTCATACTTACGCAAGGGAGGCATATAATGAATAAAGATCTTACAAAAGGACCTGTTGTAAAATCAATGCTGTTGTTTGCGATACCTATGATACTAGGAAATCTCTTACAACAATGTTACAACATTGCGGATACTTTAATAGTAGGGCAGTTCTTAGGAAAAACAGCTTTAGCTGCAGTCGGTTCTTCTTTTACTCTAATGACCTTCATTACATCTATTATATTAGGCTTGTGTATGGGTAGCGGTGCACTCTTTTCTATTAGATTTGGACAAAGAGATAAACAAGGATTAAAACAGGATCTATGTGCTTCCTTCTTCTTTATCGCCTTCATATCCATATTACTTAATATCATTGCTTATATATGTATAGATGCACTTAAACTCTTCTTAAGCGTGCCTCATGAGGTATGGGGTGATATGAGATGTTATCTCTTATATATCTTTATGGGAATCATTGCGATATTCTTATATAACTTCTTTTCGGCTTATTTAAGATCTATTGGTAATTCAGTCATTCCACTTATCTTTCTTGCCATCTCTTCTATCTTGAATATTATTCTAGATCTCTATTTTGTACTTGTATTAAAGATTGGAGTAGGGGGTGCAGCCCTTGCCACAGTACTTTCTCAATATGTATCAGGTATAGGCATCATGCTTTATACACTACTTAAATATAAAGAAGTACTTGTAATATTTAAAATCAGTTACTTAAAAAGAGAAAGAATCAAACAGATCATCTCTTTTTCACTTCTTACTTGTATCCAGCAATCAGTCATGAATCTAGGAATACTGATGGTACAAGGGTTAGTTAATAGCTTTGGTACAGTTGTTATGGCTGCATTTGCAGCTGCAGTAAAAATAGATGCTTTTGCCTATATGCCAGTACAGGACTTTGGAAATGCTTTTTCTACATTCATTGCTCAAAACTATGGAGCCAAAGAAAAAGAAAGAATACAAAAAGGACTCAAAGAAGCTGTTCGTATCTCTTCAATATTCTGTATAATCATTTCTATTCTAGTTTATATATTTGCGAAACCTTTAATGATGATTTTTATAGATGCAAATGAAACAAGTATCCTCCTAGAAGGAGTACGCTACTTAAGAATAGAAGGTGCATTCTATATTGGTATAGGTTGTTTATTCTTGTTGTATGGTTTATATCGTGCTTTAGGAAGACCAGGTATGAGTGTTGTTCTGACAGTATTCTCACTTGGTACTAGAGTTGCTTTAGCTTATATTTTATCTTCTATACCAACACTAGTAGTCATTGGTATATGGTGGTCAGTTCCAATAGGCTGGGCACTTGCAGATCTAGTAGGATTAGTATACTACAAAATGAATAAACATAATCTGTTAAGTTTTGAGGGAGGATTATAATGAAATATGCTGGTATTAAGTGATACATCTAAAGGTTAACAGGAACTTCTCCTGTTTTACATATTGACAGAGATTAACTCTGTTTGATTAAATTGTGGTAGGGAGGACGAATCATGATTATTAGAGAAGCAAGAATAGAAGATATAGAAAGAATATTAGAAATATATGATATTGCGAAAGCATTTATGAGACAAACAGGGAACCCACATCAGTGGAACAGCCGTTATCCGGATTTAAAAACATTAGAAGAAGACATTCATAAACAGCAACTCTTTGTAATGGAAGAAAACTCTATTATACATAGTGTATTTGCGTTTATTATAGGAGAAGATCCTACATATAAGGAAATAGAAGGTGCATGGCTTGATCACAGTACTTATGGTACGATTCATCGTATTGCGAGTGATGGCACTATGCATCAAGTATTTAAGAAAGCAGTGGACTTCTGTAGTGAAAAATGTGCACATCTAAGAGCTGATACACATAAAGATAATAAGATTATGCAGAAGGTCATATTAAAAAACGGTTTTCAAGAAACAGGAATTATCTATGTAGAAGATGGCACACCTAGAATAGCTTATGAGAAGGTGAAATAATGATCTGTCCTAAATGTGGATGTAGAGTAGAACCGGGAATGAAGAAATGTCCTGTATGTGATAGTACTTTAGATAACGAATACACAAGATATGAAAAGAAGATGAAAAGAAAAAGAATACAGAAAAAAGCAATAGGTTCTGTATTTCTTATATCTGATATTATCCGTACTCTTATTGGTGTAGGTATAGCTCTATTTGGCTGTGTAGGTATCATGGAAGGTGATTATCTATTTGCAGCTAGTATAATTCTATTTGGATTATCGTTAATCCCTTATTGGTATAAGAAAGCATCTAACAAATTTATTGCGATTATCCTACCTGTATTGTTTGTACTTATGGGCTTTGTAGTATTATTGTTTACAGTATAGAAAGTATATTCTTTCATCTTTTTTGTCTTGTAATACATGTTAATAATACTTACTTTAGACTAAAGAGGTGATAGATATGACATATACAGAACCAACCGCAATTGGTGGTATGACACAAGAAGAATTAGACAAAGAATTAAGAAAAGGTATTGAATCTATCAAAGAAGGTAAAACATTTACTGCAGATGAAGTAGATGAAGAACTTGCAAGAGAGTTTGGCATCTAACATGAGAAACAGCGGGTTGCTGTTTCTTTTTTTAGACTAGCATAAATTACTTTTAAATAATTTTTAATGACACCTATTTAAAGGCATTATCAAGCATGAATTTCAGACATAGAATATAGAGATGGTGTATAATAAACTTATCTTGACATAGAAAGGACAAATAATAATGAAACTATTTCATTTATCTGATCTCCATATTGGCTTAAAGCTAATGAACAGAGACTTAACAGAAGACCAACAATATATACTTAATAGAATTGTACAATATGCAAAAGAAAAACAACCTGACGCTATTATGATTGCAGGTGATATATATGATAAAGCTGTTCCTAGTGCTGAAGCAGTGAGTCTATTTGACTCTTTTGTGACATCTTTAAAGGAAGCAGTACCCCAATCTACTATTATGATGATTTCTGGTAATCATGATAGTGCCCCTAGAATAGATTGTTTTAGACAGGTACTACTTAAACAGAACCTCTATATGGTAGGTAACCCTCCTGAAAAAGAAGAAGATCATATTGAAAGAATTACTTTAAATGACACTTATGGACCTGTTCATTTTTACCTTCTTCCTTTTGTGAAACCTTCCATGGTTAAAAACATTATTGGAACTAACGATGGAAGAAACTGCTCTTATAGTGAAACAATTAAGAAACTGATAGAAAGAGAAGAAATGAATACAAAGGATAGAAACGTATTGATTTCTCACCAGTTCTATCTACCAGTTAACAAGAAAGCAGAAGACATAGAACGAACTGACTCTGAAATACGTACGGCTGGTAACATAGATGAAGTCAGTGGAGAAGTATTACTCCCATTTGATTATGCTGCTCTAGGACATATCCATAAGCCTATGAAAGTAGGAAGTGATGTCTATCGCTATTGTGGTACACCTTTACCTTATTCTATGAGTGAAGCAGGTCAGGACAAAGGAATTATAGAAATAGAAATGAAAGAGAAGGGTGTTGTAGAAACACAGGTACTTCCTTTAAAACCACTTCATGATCTAAGAATCATAGAAGGAGAACTTAAAGATGTATTAAGTCAATCCTGTGATGATTTTGTGAGAGTTGTACTCACTGATAAACAGGATCTCAATATCTTTGAAATGCAAGAAAAGCTAAAAAATGCATTCCCTAGATTACTTGAAATAAGAAGAGAAAACATAAGAAAGAATAACTATCAGGCAGTTGTAAAGAAGGATGTTAAAATGGATCCATTCTCTTTATGTACTGATTTCTTAAATGGTGTTGATGAAGAAGAAAAAGACTTATTACAGGATATCATCAACCATGTGAAAGGGGTATAATATGAAACCTATTAAACTCGTAATGGAAGCCTTTGGTTCTTATGCATCTAAAACAGTCATTGACTTTAGAGAACCAAATCAGAATTTGTTTTTAATTACTGGAGATACAGGAGCAGGTAAAACAACTATCTTTGATGCGATTGTATTCGCATTATATGGAGAAAGTAGTTCTACTCTAAATAAGAAAACAGGCACACTCTTACAAAGCCAATTTGCCTCACTAGACGTTAAGCCTTATGTAGAATTGACCTTCTCACAAGGATATGGTGATGATGAAAAAATCTATACCATTCATCGTATACCCCAGCATTATACTTACTATAAAGCAGGCGCTAAAAAAGGTTTAAGAAAAGAAAAAGCAGAATCGGGTAGTATCGCATTAATGATGCCAGATGGGTCTGAGTATCCTCAAAAAGAAGCCAATAAGAAGATCATTGATATCATTCATCTCACTAAAGAACAGTTCATGCAGGTCGCAATGATTGCACAAGGTGAATTCATGGATGTATTGCGTAAATCATCTAATGAGAAGAAAGAAATCTTTAGAAAGCTTTTCCATACAGAAATCTATAATGATATTGTAGAAGAACTCAATAATAGAAGAAAAGAAACAGAAAAGAGTATTAGTGATATCAAAACAAGATGTATGAGTGAAGTAGGGCATATTCATGTAGGTGAAGAACATGAAAACCTTGTCTTCCTTATTGAAGCAATTCAAAGAGGGGAAATCTCTTATCTTAATGAATTAGTAGATGAGTTAGAATCTTATTGTCAGGTATTAGAAGAGACTCTTAATAAGGAGAAAGATGCATTAAGTAAGACTAATGTATTAAAAGAGGAAAAGAAAACAAATCTAGATCAAGCGAAACAACTTCTTAATGATTATCAAGTTCTAAAAGAGGCAAAGCAACAGCTCGTTAACTTAAATAATCAAAAAGAAGAGATAGAAAATAACTATAAGCTCTCTAGTAAAATTGAATATGCTTATAATATCTTGCAGGCATATAACTCTTATACAAAAGATCAAAAACAGTATACAGATACGCAAAACAAGCTAGTAAATGAACGTAAAAGAGAGCCAGAACTACGTATTCAGTATGAAAACTTAAAAGAAGAAGAGAAAACTGTAGATACAAAATACGAACAATCTGTTCGTTTATATACACAGGAATATGATAAAGCGACAAAAGATTTAGAAAATAGAAAACAATTAAGCATAATGGAAAATAATATATCTAATATTAATAAATCTATTGATAATTCTACTAAACAGCTTACTTTACTCAATAAAAACAAAGAATCTTTGTTATTAAAACAGGAAAAAGGTAAAGCAGAACTAGAAACACTCAAGGATGTAGAAAAAGAACAGGTTATTCTAGAATCAAAACACAAGGAATTCAAGACTAAGCTTGATTCTTACAACAACCTCGTTAAAGACTTTCAATCTATTTCTAAAAAAGAAAAAGAACTCGTCTCAACACAAAATGAATATACAAGATTAAGTACTCTTTATAATCAGAAGAATAGACTCTATGATGAAGCTAATAAACTCTTCCTAGATGCTCAGGCAGGTTTACTTGCAAGAACACTTGAAGAAGGTACTCCATGTCCTGTATGTGGTTCTATCCACCATCCACTTCCTGCATCTTTTAAAGATGGAGAAGTGGCCACTAAAGAAGAACTAGAAAAAATGAGAAAAGAAAAAGATAAGGCATTTGTTTTACTGGAAACAGAAAGCGCAAAAGCCTCATCTTTAAATGATTCTTTAAATGAATTAAAAGAGAAATACAAGAATGATTTAAAGATTCTAAGTGAAACACTCTCTAGTGAATCTACACTTAATTCTGTTAAAGAAACACTTCTTAATGAGAAACAAACTCTCAGTCGTCTTGTAGAAGAACTCAATGTGAGAAAGAGTCGTTATCAAGTACTTACAAAAGAACTAGAAACAATTGAAACACAGTTAAGTCAATGCGAAGAGAATGTAAAATCACTGACTGATACTATTCATCAATATGAAGTCAAACTTGCTTCTTTAAATTCTACATTGACACAATTAAAGAGCCAGTTAAGCTATGCTTCATTAGAAGAAGCACAAAATGCGATCAGTCTACTTAATAAGAATAAACAGGAAGAAGAGGCAGCTTATAAGGACTTCAAACAGAAATTAAATATATCTACAGATATTTATAACAAGTGTCAAACACTTATTACATCCTATAAAGAATCTCTTCCTCAACTAGAAAGAAACAGGGATGAGTCTTATAAGACTTATACAAACTTAGTAGAAGAATACAAATGTGATTCTTGGCAGGAGCTTACTTCTAAGTATCAAAAAGAAGATATAAAGCGTTTCAATCAAGCTTATATGGATTATTCTAAGAATTATGCCAGTGTCTCTTCTAAAATTGAAACAATAGAGAAACGTATCAATGGTCAATCACTTCCTGAACTAGATGAACTAGAAAAAGATTATCAAGATATAGTAGAGACATATCAAAATCAATTAGAAGCTGTAAAAGAAGAAGAACATACTTATTTAAACAACACTGAATCATTAAAGAGCTTAGATAAGATTGTTTCTCATACAAAAGAAATGATTCATAAGAACCACCAGTTAACTAATTTATACAACCAATTATCTGGTAATGTATCAGGTTCTAGAATGGACTTAGAAACATATGTACAAAGAACATACCTGGAACGTATCTTAATAGAAGCCAATAGTCGTTTCTATGATATGTCTGCTGGTCAGTATGAACTACATCTTAAGAATATTGAACAAGCAGGAGAAGGTAAGAATAAAGGCTTAGACTTAATGGTTTATTCTTTTGTGACTGATTCTGAAAGAGAAATCAATACATTATCAGGTGGAGAATCATTCATGGCTGCACTTTCTTTAGCCCTAGGTATGGCAGATGAGATAAAAGAAAGTGCATCAGGTATTGATCTAGATATTATGTTTATTGATGAAGGATTTGGTTCTTTAGATGATCATTCAAGAGATGAAGCCGTTAAAGTACTTATGGATATGTCAGAAGGGTCTAAACTTATTGGTATTATCTCCCATGTATCAGAATTAAAACAGGAAATAGAAGACCAATTAGTTGTATCTAAGGATGATCATGGTTCTCATGTGAAGTGGCAGATCAGTTAAAAATGATTGTCGTAAGACGCATACTTATGGCATAATAAATGTGCGAGGTAAACACAATGAAAAACATTATTACATTAAAAGATACATCAGGGACTGATGTTGAATTCAAGCTATTAGATCAATTCACTTATGATAAGCGCACATATGTTGTTCTTATGCCACATAATGAATCTACAACACAGGTTTCTATCTATGAAGTCGTACCTACTAAAGAAGAGGGTTTAGATGGCTTATTAGGGGTTACACCTGATCAAACAAATATTCTCTTTGAAGTATTCAAAGAAAGAAACAAAGACAAATTCAATTTTGTAGAAGAATAGGTAAATAGCCTATTCTTTTTCGCGTGTGCCGGGCATGGCACTAATTCAGTCGGAGATAGTCTGACCACAGGTATTTAC
>OGQF01000990.1_pt1 | contig 21757 bp, 12 predicted proteins | sample 1553141 | NCBI WGS metagenome assembly OGQF01 (sample SAMEA2580005, study PRJEB22360) | human gut metagenome | biome: human gut; feature: human-associated habitat; material: faeces | place: Denmark | collected 2008/2010
GACATCGGCTGCTTCGATGGCGGCATCGCTTCCCAGTCCGCCCATGGCTATGCCGATGTCCGCACGTTTCAGAACAGGTGCATCGTTGATACCGTCACCTACGAATGCAAGCGATTTCCCTTCCGCTTTTTCGGCAAGCAACCGTTCTAGGTATTTCACCTTGTCGGTTGGTAACAATTCTGCGTGATAAGCATCCAGACCCAGTTTGCCTGCCACATTTTCGGCAACTTCTTTGCGGTCGCCGGTGAGCATGACGGTCTGTTCTACATCGAGCCGTTTTAACGAGGCGATGGCAGCCGGACTGTCTTCTTTTATACGGTCGTTGATGATGATGTGTCCCGCGTATGTGCCATCTACGGCAACATGGATAATTGTTCCTATGTGGTGGCATTCGTGCCATTTGGCACCAACGTTGTCCATCATTTTCGGATTGCCAACACAAACGATGCGTCCTCCCACGTTGGCACGGATACCTTGTCCGGCAATTTCTTCTACATCTGTAATCCTGCATCCATCGGTAGCTTCATTCGGGAAAGCCGCACGCAGAGCTTCGCCGATGGGGTGAGTGGAGAAGTGCTCCACATGGGCGGCAAGGTGCAGCAACTCTTTTTCGTCGAAATCTTCAGGATGTACGGCTTCAACGGCAAATTCGCCACAGGTAAGCGTTCCGGTTTTGTCGAATACCATTGTACCCACTTTTGCCAGTGTGTCCATGTAGCTGCTGCCTTTTACGAGGATACCTTTGCGTGATGCACCTCCCAAGCCTCCGAAGAACGTGAGCGGAACGCTGATGACCAGTGCGCACGGGCACGACACGACAAGGAAGATGAGTGCGCGGTGGAGCCAAGTGGAGAATGCCACAGTAAAGCCTTCTTGCGCAAACAGTGGCGGAACTACAGCCAAAAGTAAGGCAGCCACCACTACAATGGGAGTATATATGCGGGCAAATTTTGTGATAAACGCTTCGCTCCGGGACTTGTTTGAATCGGCATTTTCCACGAGGCTGATGATTTTCGATACGGTGCTCTCTCCGAAACTTTTGGAGGTCTTTACACGAATGACTCCCGTGAGGTTGATACAGCCGGACATAACCTCGTCGCCCTCTGATAATTCGCGCGGCATGCTTTCTCCCGTGAGGGCTACGGTGTTAAGTGAGGATGTTCCTTCGATGACTTTTCCGTCAAGGGGAACTTTTTCGCCCGGTTTGATGACAATAATTTCTCCCACAGCAACTTGTTCAGGAGAGATGGAAACGACTTTGCCTTTGCGCTCTACATTTGCCACGTCCGGACGTATATCCATCAGGTGAGCAATGCTGTCGCGGCTTTTGCCTTCAGCATATCCCTCGAAGAGTTCTCCCACTTGAAAGAACAGCATGACGAATACGGCTTCGGGAAATTCCGTCGCTGCGTCCGGCAGGAAGCCGATGCAGAGTGCGCCGAGGGTAGCGATGGACATCAGAAAGTGTTCGTTGAACACATCGCCATGCAGGATACCTTCACCCGCTTCTTTCAAGGTGTCATGTCCGATAAGCAAGTAGGGAATAAGATAGACCAGTAATAGTTGCCAGGTCTGTAAGTCACAATGTTTCTCGATTAGTACAGCACCGACAAGCAGTAGTGCGGTAACGATGATGAGGGCGATTTTTCCTTTCATGCCGCCATGGTGGTGGTGATGTTCATGTCCATGACTGTGTTGATGATTCTTGTTTGTCATAATCCGATTATATTTTGTTTTCTGCAGCAAAGGTAATGAAACAGTAGTGCAACCTTGTTGCAATCTTTTGGCATGATATTTGCTTTATAATTAAAACGTCACAAAGAGGCAACGGGTTTGTAACAATGTCAGTTTATCTTTGTGGCGTTCAAAACAAGAAGACATTTTTTTCATAAGTTTGTATTAGGTTAGTTAGTAGTAAAGGTTTCCAGCTGTGACAGCTCGAAACTTTTTTTTTGTTTCTGTCTTGAGCTACTACCATGTTAATTTGTTATGATTTTATTTGCAGATGTTGGTGATTTTTACGAATATTGCGTATTTGGGAAAGGTTTAACAAATAAATAGCGTAGTATGAAAAGGTTTTTCTTGTTGGTTTGTATGATAGGCTGTATGCTGTCAATGAACGTGATGGCAGCAGTGGAAAAAGTAACAGTAAAGGGGGCGGTTCGGGGAATTGGGAATGGTGAACTTGTTTTAGTGGATGCGGAACGAGGAGAGATTGCTCGAGTGAATGCCTGTGCAGATGATTTTGTCATAAATGCAGAGGTCGAGACCGGAGATTTACGTTATTATACCCTTTATGCCCTGCCGGTCGGCTCGAATAATTCTTTAGCATCATCTCCTAATATATGTTTTTTTATAGATGCTCCGATGATTACGGTTCGTGCGGAATTGAATGGGGATCGGATGTTGATAGAAGAAGTGAAAGGTTCGCCCGGCATGGATGAATATAATCGGGTTTACGAGTTGTTGCCTTCGATGGAACATTATAGGGAAGCATATCATAATTATTTTCATCTTCGCAGCATCTGTAAGGATACCGATAATAATCATGAGAATTGGGCACGTGTTCAAAGTGCTAGAGAAGAGTTGGATGTGGTGTTGGAACAGGTGTATGAGGAGATTTTTGAAGCGTTGCCCCGATATTCGAAAAGTATGGCATTTGTCACGCAGGTTGCTAAATTTTTTACCGACAGGAACTTTGAGCAGACTGAGAAGTTTTGGGCACAATTGGATTCGTCCGTTTATCATTGCTATGCTTTGAGACCGGTCAAAACTGTTTTGGAAAGATGCGGGGCTTGTGCTGTGGGGCATGAGGCGCCGGATTTTGTATTACCTACAGCGACTGGCGAGATGGTGAAACTTTCTTCTTTGAGGGGAAAATATGTGTTGGTGGATTTTTGGGCTTCGTGGTGTGCTCCTTGTCGTCGGGAGTTTCAAGATCTTAAAAGCGTTTATGAGGAGTATCGGGAAAAAGGATTGGAGGTAGTGGGGGTCTCTACCGATCGGTCGGAAGAGGAGTGGCGTAGAGCTTTAGAGGATGAAAAGTTTGAATATCTACAATTGTACGATGCCAAGGATATAACGACTTTACTGTATAATTATTTCGCCATTCCTTTTATGGTTCTTATTTCTCCGGAGGGGATTATTCTGGATAGGGAAGTGCGCGGATACAATGTCCGTAAGAAAATTGCAGAATATATGAAGGTGGGTAAATAATAAGACTTTAAAATAGAAAATATGTTAATATGGAGTCGATTGATGAAACTCGGGCACATCGGAGATAAATCCAAGTATGCCGTAAGTGTTGACACTGGAGATAATTCTTCCGGCGAGTGTCGGTATGCTGTTGTTGATGTTGAAGTCGGGGTGTCTGATCATAAAATTCATGATATAGGGGCCATTCGTTATGACGGTGCTGAATTTCATAAAGCTTCGAAAAATGAGTTGTTTGAATTTATAGGTGATGTTGAATATTTATGTGGGCATAATATCATTCATCATGATGCTAAATATTTGTATGCGGAGAATGAATGTCATCATGTTTTGGTCGATACTCTTTATTTTTCGCCATTATTATTCCCAAGTCGCCCTTATCATAAGTTGGTGAAAGACGATAAGCTGTTGTGTGACCAGCTTAACAATCCAGTTAATGATTGTAAGAAAGCCTATGATTTATTGTGTGATGAAAAAGCACAATGGAATTTGTTGCCGGAGGGAAAACGCAAAATGTTTGCATCGCTTCTGTATGACAAAGAGGAGTTTAAGGGTTTTTTAAGTATGGTGAAGGCGGAGTATATGACAGGGGGATTGTTTGGTTTGATAAAAGAGCTTTATAAAGGAAAAATTTGCCAACATGCAGACATTGACATGTTGGTACAGCAATACCCACGTGAACTGGCATATGCATTGGCTTTAATTGATGCTTCGGATCGTAGTTCGATTACTCCGGGATGGGTGTTGTGCAATTTTCCAAACGTAGAATATGTTATCAAGCTTTTGCGACACAATAGATGTGAAAAGGGGTGTGATTATTGTAATACACAATTATCGGTGCTTGCTAATTTAAAAATCTATTTTGGATATGAGAAGTTCCGTACTTATGATGGAGAACCTTTGCAGGAAAAAGCTGCGGAAGCAGCTGTAAATGGCAAGTCGCTGTTGGCTATATTCCCGACCGGAGGAGGAAAATCTCTTACTTTCCAGTTGCCGGCACTGATGGAGGGTGCATCGATACATGGTCTTACAGTTGTTATCTCTCCTCTGCAATCTTTGATGAAGGATCAGGTGGATAATCTGGCTGCCCGCGGTATTACTGATGCCGTAACCATTAATGGTTTGTTGGACCCGATCTCAAGGGCGATGTCTATACAAAGGGTGATGGAGGGAGAGGTTTCTCTTCTGTACATTTCTCCTGAAATGCTTCGATCGAAAACGATTGAGCGGATTTTGTTAATGCGACATGTTGTGCGTTTTGTGATAGATGAAGCACATTGCTTTTCTGCTTGGGGACAGGATTTCAGGGTAGATTACTTGTATATAGGCAAATTTATCAAACAATATCAGGAACAAAAGAAGTGTAAAAACTCTATACCAGTGTCTTGTTTTACAGCTACGGCAAAACAAAAGGTGGTGCAGGATATTTGTGATTATTTCAAACAGACATTGGATCTTGATCTGGAATTGTTTGCATCAAAGGCTTCGAGAACTAATTTGTATTATTCGGTTATACATACGGAGGGCGATGACGATAAATATCTGAAATTGAGAAAACTTATTGTGGAATCCGATTGCCCGACGATTGTTTATGTGTCACGGACTCGACGAACGTGGAAGTTGGCTAAAAAATTAACTCAGGATGGTTTTAAGGCATTGCCTTTTAACGGGAAAATGGATGCTGACAATAAGATTGTGAACCAAGAGGCATTTATGAATGATGATGTGCGTATTATTGTGGCGACTTCGGCATTTGGAATGGGGGTTGACAAGAAGGATGTTGGTCTGGTGGTGCATTATGATATTTCTGATTCGTTGGAGAATTATGTTCAGGAAGCAGGGAGGGCTGGTCGCGATCCTCAGCTTAATGCCCGTTGTTATGTGCTTTATGGTGATAATGATTTGGATAAGCATTTTATCTTATTGAATCAGACAAAATTGAGTATGAGGGAAATCAGCCAGGTGTGGAGGGCTGTAAAGAATTTGACAAAAAAGCGTTCAAGAATTTATTGCTCTGCTTTGGAAATTGCACGGCAGGCGGGATGGGATGACTCTGTTTCTGAAATAGAAACCCGTGTGAGAACGGCATTGGCAACTTTAGAGCAAGGCGGATATCTGGTAAGGGGAAACAATGTTCCCCACGTTTATGCTACCGGAATTACGGTGAAAAATGTTGATGAAGCAAGAGAACGTATTTCTGCCTCTCTGTTATTTGAACGGAATGAAATAGAGAAGGCTGTCCGAATTATCAAATCGTTGATTTCACAGAAATATACCAATAAAGCCCAAGATGCTGAAACGGCAGAGTCTCGCATTGATTATCTGGCTGATATATTGGGAATGGAAAAATATGAGGTGGTGTCGGCAGTGGAAAAGATGAGACAGGAGGGGATTCTGGCTGATACGAAAGATATTTCTGCTTATCTGCAGGATGTCGGTGATACGTCTCGTAAATCGCATTTGCTGCTTGAGCGTTTTGCTAAATTGGAACAGTATATTCTTAAACATATTTCGGATGATTTCTGGCAGATTTCATATAAGCAATTGAATGAAAATGCTATGAATGACGGAATCGGAGCTTCCAATGAGAAGGATATCCGGACATTGCTTTATTTTCTTGTTGTTAAAGGATATGTTTCTAAAACTGAAGATGCTCATCATAATTTGACGCTTTGCTTGCGGATAGATTCTGAATTGATTGTAAAACGTTGGGAAAAACGGGTGGAAATCTGTCGGTTTGTGATTGATTGGCTGTATCAATTGGTTTCAGGTGAAGAAAAGGAGGCTGAAAGCAATGGTGCAGTTCAATTTTCTGTTGTTGAACTTTTAAACCGAATAAAAGCGGAGGCAAGGTCGCTTTTTACAGAATTGGAGGATATCCGATTGGATGATGTAGAAGAAGCGCTTTTGTATTTGTCAAAAATCGGTGCTCTTAAGCTGGAAGGTGGCTTTCTGGTGCTTTATAATGCTATGGATATCCGGAGAATTAAGGATAGTAAGGCAAGATACAAGCAGGAAGATTATCGCATGCTGGATGAATTTTATAAGCAGAAGATTCAGCAGGTGCATATTGTAGGTGAATATGCGAATTTGATGGTGCGGGACTATGACGCAGCTTTGAGATATGTCCGGGATTATTTTCAGATGGATTATAAAAAGTTTATCTCTAAATATTTTAAAGGAGAAAGAGGTGAAGAGATTCAACGTAATTTGACTCCTGAAAAGTATAAGAAAATATTCGGACAGCTTTCTAAAAGACAAATGGATATTATATCGGATAAGGAATCTCGTTGTATTGTGGTTGCTGCGGGACCGGGTAGTGGCAAAACACGAGTGCTGGTTCATAAGCTTGCATCTCTCCTGTTACTCGAGGATGTGAAGCATGAACAGCTTTTAATGCTGACGTTTTCACGTGCAGCTGCTACAGAATTTAAGCAACGGTTGATGGATTTGATAGAAAATGCAGTCCATTATGTAGAAATAAAAACGTTTCATTCATATTGTTTTGATCTTTTAGGGAGAATAGGCAATCTTGCAGATGTCAAAGGTGTAGTGGCAAAGGCTGCTGATATGATTAATGAGAGGGAGGTGGAACCGAATAAAATCGGGAAAACGGTGCTGGTCATTGACGAGGCGCAGGATATGGGCGAAGAGGAGTTCAGGCTTGTGAAGGCGCTGATGGACTACAATGAAGATATGAGGGTGATAGCAGTAGGGGACGACGACCAAAATGTATATGAATTTCGTGGATCAGATTCCGGATATATGGAACAGTTGTTGAATATGTCCGGAAGCCGACTGATTGAGATGACGGAGAATTATCGTAGTGCTCGGCATTTGGTGAGTTTTGCGAATTCTTTTGTCAAAAAAATAGGGAAACGAATGAAAAGTGAACAGATCAAATCTGTAAAGTCCGATAATGGAGAGGTCAGGTTGATACGCTATCGTTCAAAATATATGTACCAGCCATTTGTAGAGATGGTGATGAGCAATAGAGATGACGGTTCTTTGTGTGTGTTAACTCAAACCAATGAAGAAGCAGCTATTCTAGTTGCTCTTTTAAGAAAAAATGGTGTAAAATGCAAGTTGATACAAGCGATGGAGGTTATACGTTTTTGGAATATGGCAGAGGTGAGATATTTTTTGAAGTGCCTTGATAAGGAGACAGATTCTCCAGCCATCCCTGACGAAGTGTGGAAAAAGGCAAAGCGGGAAACTTTTGAGTGTTATGATAAAAGTCAGAGTCTGGTTTATTTGAAACGTTGTCTAAACGTTTTTGAGGAAACCAACCGATGTAAATATTTAAGTGATTTTAAGGAGTTTGTATTTGAGTCGTCTGTAGAGGATTTTTGTGATGTATCGAAAGAGGATGTTGTGGTGTCGACTATTCATAAAGCTAAGGGCAGAGAGTTTGATGATGTATATATGTATGTTACTGCCGGACATGAGAAAAACGATGATCTGATGAGGCGGTATTATGTTGGAATGACCCGGGCAAAAAAACGGTTGTTTATATGTACGAATAGTGATTGTTTCAATAACTTAGGTGCAGATATAGAGTTGGAAGACAACGGGCAATATGATTTGCCGGAGAAGGTGGTGTTGCAATTGTCCTATAAAGATGTTTATCTGGGATTCTTTAAAGATATAAAACGGGATATATTGGGATTGAGAAGTGGATATATGTTAATTTATAACAATTTTGTTTTATATAATGATGCACATAAACCGGTTGCAAAGTTATCACGGGATATGCAGGAAAAGTTACTGGATTGGAATAAAAAAGGTTATAAAGTAAAGGATGCTTCAGTCAGATTTGTTGTAGCCTGGAAACCGAAAGATGCAGCGAAAGATGAAAAGGAGACGGCTGTTTTGTTGATTGATTTGGTCTTGGGTAAATAATAAGTAAAAAAGCGTAGTAAAAAGGGGAGAGATATGTATGGCATTTATGACCAAATGCCATAAATTTGTACGTTTGTAAAAAATGGACTGAAACGTAATGATTTATACTATGCGGATTGTTTGTTCTTTCTTCTTGTTAGTGACGCTGTTGTGGTGTGGCTGTGTGGAGCGGGTGAATGCTCAGGAACAGGAAAAATTGAGATATAGAAGGGAGTTATATCCAGGATTGAAAGGGGAAATTCAGTTGTCGGGTGCTTTTGCTTTGTATCCGATTGTGGTGCGTTGGGCGGAAGAGTTTCGTAAAATGCATCCGGATGTGAGAATCGATATTTCGGCAGGAGGTGCAGGCAAGGGGATTACGGATGCATTGGCGAAGGTGGTGGATTTGGGGATGGTGTCGCGGGATGTTTATCCGCAGGAGTTGGAGAAGGGAGCTTTCCCGATAGCTGTGGTGAAGGATGCTGTGGTGCCTACGATTAATGTGAACAATCCGTTGATAAAAGAAATTTTGGCTACAGGCTTGAAGCGGGATGCTGCTGTACGTATGTGGGCAAAGGGTGAGGTGAAGACATGGGGGGATGTATTGGGGACAGCAAGTAAGATTCCGGTGCATGTGTATACCCGGTCGGATGCCTGCGGAGCTGCTGAGACGTTTGCAGCCTGGCTGGATATCAAGCAGGAAGATCTGGAAGGTACTGCCGTATTCGGAGATCCGGGCGTGACTTCTGTCGTGCAGCGTGACAAGGTGGGTATCGGTTTTAATAACATCGCCTATGCTTATGATATTACAAGCAAGAAACCATATAATAATATTGCGGTGATGCCGTTGGATTTGAATGGTAACGGGAAAATTGACCCGGAGGAGAATTTCTATGCAACCAGCACTGAATTGAATAAAGCGATAGCAGAGGGTAAGTATCCGACCCCTCCGGCACGGAATTTGTATTTGGTGGCACGTGGTGTGCCGGAGAAGGTGGAGGTGGTGGCATTTTTGGAATATGTTTTGACCGAAGGACAGAAGTTCGCTTCGGAAGTGGGGTATGTGGAATTGGCACCTGAAATTTTAATGGAAGAATTATCGAAATTACAGAAGAAATGACTTCGGGAGAGGATTTTAAAGTAGCACAAAAGACATCGGCATTCCGATTGTTGAAGGACAAGATGGCCGGTTCGGTCATGTTTACCTTTACGATGGTGTCGGTGTTGCTGTTGATATTGATTGGTGTGGGATTGGTGATAAAATCGTTGCCTATTCTGGAAGAAAAATCGTTGGGGGAACTGCTGTTTACTTCGAAATGGAAACCCATGAAAGGGGATTTCGGTTTTCTACCTTTTATTATGGGTACGTTGTGGGTGACGGCGATAGCCATTGTATGGACATTGCCGGTGTCGTTGTTTACAGCTATATTTCTGACAGAGAATTCACGTTCGTGGGTGAAGAAAGTGGTTTTCCCGGCTTTGGATATATTGGCAGGGCTGCCCTCTGTGGTGTATGGCGTGTGGGGAATTTTGGTGGTGGTGCCTTGGATTTCCGACCATTTGGCCCCGTATTTTGTGGAGTATTCTACCGGTTATTCAACTTTGACTGCCGGAATCGTATTGGGAATTATGGTGCTTCCGCTGATGATCAGTCTGTTTGTGGAGTTGTTTTCTTCGGTGCCCCAGGAGTTGCGTGATGCATCGCTTTCGTTAGGAGCGACTCGTTGGCAGACAACAAAATATGTGCTTTTGAAGAAGACTTTTCCCGGTATTGTAGCATCTGTAACTTTGGCTATTTCACGTGCTATGGGTGAAACGATAGCGGTGTTGATGGTGTGTGGCAATATTGTGCAGTTGCCTGATTCGCTGTTTGACGGATGTTATCCGTTGCCGGCATTGATTGCAAACAATTATGGTGAGATGTTGTCTTTGCCTCTTTATGAGTCGGCTTTGATGTTGTCGGCTTTGATATTGTTTGTTGTCGTATTTGTGTTTAATATTGGTTCGCGGCTGATATTGCGGAAAATTGAGAAATCACTGAATTAAAGAGTGTGACATGAAGATAAAGTTTATAGAGGAAAAGGTGATGAAAGGGGTGATGTTGCTGACAACATTACTGGTTTTTCTGTTTGTAGGCAGTATCTTGTTTACGATTATAAAAAACGGGTGGCCAGCCTTGAATTGGGAGATGATTTCTTCGTTGCCCGGAGGCGGTTTTTATATCGGCAAAGAGGGCGGATTGCTTAATGCCATTGTCGGTTCGCTTTATATTGTAGGTGCTTCGACTATATTGGGTCTGGCTATCAGTATTCCGGTAGTGTTTTATCTGAATGTTTATCTGAAAAAGAATTCAAAACGAGCTTCTCTGGCCCGTTTGGCTTATGATGTCTTGTTCGGGATACCGTCCATTGTCTATGGAGCCTTTGCTTTTACCATTATGATTTATCTGGGTTTGAAGACATCTTTGGCGGGTGGTATTATTGTAATTACGCTATTGATTATTCCGATATTTATCCGGTCGATGGATGAGATAGCTCGAGAATTGCCGCAGGATATGCTGAATGCTTCCTATTCGTTGGGAGCTACGCGATATGAAACGATAAAAGTGGTGGTCAGACAAATTGCGCCGGGTATTGCTACCGCGACTTTGTTGTCAATCGGAAGGGCCATCGGTGACGCAGCAGCGGTGATGTTTACTGCCGGTTATACGGACAGTATTCCAGCTTCTTTAAGCCAACCGGCTGCAACTTTGCCATTGGCGGTGTTCTTTCAGTTGAGCAGTCCGATACCGGAAGTGCAGGAAAGAGCTTATGCGGCAGCATTGATATTGACTATTATAGTTTTGATATTGAGTATTTTGGGACGACTGATAACCAATCGTTTTTCAAAGAATAAAGTGCAGTAATATTGTAATTCCAGATATATGAAGATTCCGTTTTTGAGCAAGAAGATTAAGTGGTATATGAAAGATTGGAATGAAACAGAGCTCCGTAAAGGGAGGTTTCGTCCCGATCAGAAATTTTGCACGGATGATGTGAAGAGATCGAATATTGTGGTGGATAAGTTGAATGTAACAATACAGAACAACCGTATTTTGAAGGATGTTTCCGTGGAGATACCCGACCGTAAAATCACTTGTATCATTGGTCCTTCGGGGTGTGGAAAATCGACATTGCTGAAGAGTCTGAACCGTCTTTTGGATAATAACGAGGATGTGAAAATCAGCGGGAATGTGTTGGTAGACGGAGAGGAATTGTATGCACAGGGGGTGGAAATTACGCATATACGCCGTAAGATGGGGCTGTTGTCTCAGCGTCCTTGTCCGCTGCCGATGAGCATTTATGACAATATTGCTTATGGCTGTCGTATCCATGGAATCCGCAACCGGAAGAAATTGAATATGGTGGTGCGTCATTATTTGCAGTCTGTCGGTTTGTGGGAAGAGGTGAAAGACCGTCTGCACACACCGGCAGCACGTATGTCTATCGGTCAGCAACAGCGATTGTGTCTGGCCCGCGGGTTGGCTGTAGAGCCGCAGTTTATTTTAGCGGATGAAGCGACATCGGCATTGGACCCGATTTCGAGCAAGACGATAGAGGATTTGTTTATGAAATTGCGGGAGGAATATGCCATTGTTCTCGTTACGCATACTTTGCGTCAGGCTTTGCGTATAGCGGATTATGTCATTTTCATGTATATGGGTGAAATTATTGAAGCAGGACCGGCAGAACAGATATTCAAGAATCCGCAAAAGGAGTTGACACAGAAATATCTGGCGGGAGTATTCAGTTGATGGAAGGTAAAAAACAATCAGTATGGAAAACGGAGCAGCATTAGCCGGAGCGCTGAACAGCAGGTTTGAAGGTCATGGCGCAGAGGCTGTATTGGAATATTTTTTGAAAGAATATAAAGGGGAAGTCGCACTGTCTTCGAGTTTGAGCATTGAGGATCAAGTGTTGACAGATATGATTTGTAAGATAGACCGGACAACCCGAGTGTTTACTTTGGATACCGGCCGTTTGTTTCCGGAGACTTATAGCCTGATAGAACGCACCAATATGACTTATGGTATTAAGGTGCAGTTGTTTTTTCCGGATTATCGGGAGGTGGAGAAGATGGTGGGAGAACATGGAGTGAATCTGTTCTATGAAAGTATAGAAAAACGTCGTATGTGTTGTCATATCCGTAAGTTGGAACCTTTGAAACGAGCTTTTGCCGGTTTGAAAGTATGGATATGCGGTTTACGTCATGAGCAATCTGTCACCCGTACGGACAACCACATGGTCGAGTGGGATGCCAATAATGGTTTGTTGAAGGTGAATCCTCTGATTGACTGGACAGAAGAACAGACATGGGAATATATAAAGCAGCATGGTGTGCCTTATAACAAACTGCACGATCAAGGATTTCCTAGTATTGGCTGTCAACCTTGTACACGTGCCGTCAAGCCGGGCGAAGATATCCGGGCAGGCCGTTGGTGGTGGGAAGATCCTGCGCATAAGGAATGTGGGTTGCATAAATAACGGGAGGTCAGAGTATGCAGCAGAATAATACTCTTTTCTTTACGCCACCGAAGCATTCGCGGGATTTGTGTATTCCGCAGTTGAAGTGGGAGTTTTTGTGTCATACACTTTATTTGAAGAAGTATCCTTTTTTATTGGGACCAAAGGGATGTGGAAAGTCGTCTGTGGCCATGGAGTTGGCTGAGGCAATGGAAATGGATTTTTATGCCTTTGATATGGGGCAGGCCTTTAAGCCGAAGAAGATGTTTCTTGGAGGGTTGGTGATTGGCGATGAGGGAAAAACAATGGCTGTCAGGTCGGAATTTTTCAAGGCATTTGTTTCAGAACGGCCAACATTGATTTTTTTGGATGAATTGACCCGTATCCCAATGGTGGCTGCCAATTTTTTGATGACCATATTGGATAGAAAACAGTCGTATCTGTATGATGAGGATTCCGGAATTCGTTATAATAAAGGGGAGAACGTACTTTTTGTGGCTGCGGGGAATACGGGTTTTGCATATGTCTCTACCCAACGCTTGGATTCGGCTTTTGAAGACCGCTTTATTAAGGTGAAGCTGGATTATCTAACGGCGGATGAAGAAGCAACCCTGATTTGTGAACGGTATCCGGCTGTGAAACCGGCAGCAGCCGCGCAATTGGCAGAAATTGCCCATCTGTTGAGACAGGCGGAGAGAAAAGAGGCGTTGACGGTGGCGCTTTCTACACGGCAGGTTTTGGATGCTGCTGCTTATATGCAACTCGGATATTCGTTGCGGGAAGTGGTGGAGGAGGTTATCCTGACTAATTATATTATTGCCGGAGAGCATTTGGTGGCCCGTTCTTTAGTGCAGATGGTATGACCGGTCAAGAGATTGAAGAGTTGTTTTATCGTGATGTCCTCGACCGCAGATGGTGGGGAGTCTTTCCGGACGGATTGGAGGTGGTGGATAAGGATTTTCCGGAAACATCCAATATTTATCAGCTGATGCCTGTGTGCGCCAAGATTGCTTTGCACATGGCCGGAGAGCTACCGAGGGTGGTGTTTTCCAAGAATGCCTATGCTATGTCTCGGTTTGATTCGGTGATTATGAATCCCGAGATTCTGTCTATGAAGGTTTCTGAGAAAATCCGTTCGGAGGTATTCTTTGGGCAGTATATTCACCAATTGGGACATTTGTGTTTTAGCCGTGGACGCTATGAGCATTTTCATTGCACTTATCAACAAAAATATATTATTCACTTGCTGGAGGACAGGAGGATTGAGGGAAGGATTGTCCAAGCATATCCGGGGTATTATTATTATCTCCGTGCTGCACGGAATATGGTCTATGTGATGGCTCGAATAAGGGCTGAAAAGGATTTGAGATTTGCAGACCTGGAGGATGTACGGTGGAATTATCTGGCGACTAAGTTGCTTTATCCGGAGTTACTGTCTGACGATATTTTTGTAGAACGATTGTCTTCGCATAGGAATCGTTTGGCATGGATGGATGAGATGTTGGATGCTGTGAAGGATTATGCAGTTTTGGAACCTCATGATGTGTATGATTTGGCAAGGAAAATCAGTGCCCGTTTTTTGTCTTCCAAGGAGGAGGGACCGAAGATGTTTAATTTTTATTCGAAGGTGATGATGAATTTGCCTTTGGAAGTGGAGGGGGCTCCTGTGGATATGGATGTGAAAATTCTGGATGATTTGTTTTTGGATTTGACAAAGTCGTTGGATTTGACACCGGTATCGGATGTGCAAGAGAGGCAAAAACAGCAGGGGCGAAAAAGGGAAGGGAATCCTCTGTCCGGACGGTATCGAGAGTTGGATGCTCAGGAAGGGGTTGTGGATGAAATGGTGATGAGGAGGGCTAAGGAGTTGGCTGCCAAGATTCGATTGAATTTTCTGACTTTTCAGGCAAAAATGAATAAGTCTTGTGTCTTTTACGAGCAGGAAAGCGGAGAATTGGATGAGGATGAGTTATATCAGGTGCATTTTAATTCTCAAATATTTTTAGAAGAGTTGCCGGCTCCGTCGGCTTTGTTGGAGGTGGTGGTTATGTTGGACCTGTCGGGGTCGATGGTGGATGAGCATAAATTGGAAATGCAGTTGGTGTTGTCTGTTGCATTGGCCATTGCTTTTGATGCTAATCCGGATATTCGCTTTTCAATTTATGGGCATCGGGTGAAACAGGAGCGGGTTGAGATTGTTAAGTTTTATGAGCCCGGAAAGAGATTGAACTTGAAAAAACTGTTTTCACAGGAGGGAATGTATGTCAATGCTGACGGTTTTGCCATTGGGTATGGCATGCAGAAATTTAGGGTGCGCACACAGAATAAGCTGTTGTTTATGATTTCGGATGGAACGCCGACGGCAGCTGCCGGAAATATGAATCCGCGAATACATGTGAGGGAAATGGTACGGGAGGCGGCACGTCAGGGAATTACGGTGTTGTCTATTGGAATTTCGAATTTTGAACAGTCGGATATGTATGACGAGTTTATACCTTATTCCGGCCCGGAAGTGACGATGCGTCTGGTGCAATGGTTGCGACGGAAATTTTCAAATATTGCAGATGGTGCAACTTTTTGATTGGCTTGCAGATTTAATTGTTCTTTCTCTGTGATATTTTATGGGAAAGTGGGGCAATCAATGGAAATATTCATTATTTTTGAAAGCATTAAATATTCAATAAGTATAATACAAATTTATGGGACAAGAAGAGCAAAAGTTGACCTCCCTTCCTGATAATGCTTATCGGGAATTGAATCCGGGCGAAGAGTATAAGCCTATTATGCCCGCGGGGAGCAAACCGAAGGAAGTGACTCCTTATTCGGTGATTTTCGGTATTATTATGGCAATTATTTTTTCGGCAGCAGCTGCTTATCTGGGATTGAAGGTAGGACAGGTGTTTGAGGCAGCCATTCCTATTGCAATCATAGCTGTGGGGATGGGCAATCTGTTGAAAAAGGATAATATGCTTGGGCAGAATGTTATCATTCAGTCTATCGGTGCCAGTTCCGGTGTGATTGTTGCGGGTGCGATTTTTACATTGCCGGCGTTGTATATTTTGGGATTGGATGCCCAGTTTTATCAGATTTTCCTTTCTTCTTTGTTTGGCGGTCTGTTGGGTATCTTGATGCTGATACCTTTCCGCAAGTATTTCGTTAAGGATATGCATGGAAAATATCCTTTCCCGGAAGCTACAGCAACAACTGAGGTGCTGGTTTCTGGTGAAAAGAAAGGAAATCAGGCAAAATTATTGGCAGTGAGCGGATTGGTAGGTGGTCTTTATGACTTTTGTATCAGTACTTTCGGCTGGTGGACAGAAACTATTTCCACTCGTATTATGGGCTGGGGTGAATTGTTGGCAGAGAAGTCAAAATTAGTCTTTAAAATCAATACTGGTGCGGCAGTGCTCGGTTTGGGGTATATCATTGGTTTGAAATATGCAGCAATCATTTGTGCCGGTTCGTTTACCGTTTGGTTTGTGCTGATTCCTTTTATCAGTTATTTCGCTGATGGACAGACAGTGGCAGTGGGAGAGGGTGTGAGTATGTTGTTGAAAGATATGTCTGCAGAACAGATATTTACTAATTATGCACGTCATATTGGTATTGGTGGTATTGCAATGGCCGGTATTATCGGTATTGTCCGCTCTTCCGGTATTATCAAGCAGGCACTGGGTTTGGCTGTTAAAGAGTTGGGTGGTAAAAAGGGAACTGCAGAAGTTGCCGAGCGTACACAGCGCGACCTTTCGATGAAATTTATCATGACCGGTTTGTTGGCTGTTTTGATTACTACTTTTGTTTTCTTCCATTTTGGAGTATTGGGAAATCTTTTCCAGACAATGGTGGCGATATTGATTGTGTTTATCATTTCATTCTTGTTTACAACGGTGGCAGCCAATGCAATTGCTATTGTGGGGTCTAACCCTGTGTCAGGAATGACATTGATGACTTTGATTCTGGCTTCGTTGGTATTGGTGAGTGCCGGTCTTAGCGGAACAAGCGGTATGATGGCTTCCATGATTATAGGAGGTGTTGTCTGTACGGCATTGTCTATGGCCGGTGGTTTTATTACTGACTTGAAAATCGGTTACTGGATTGGTACGACTCCGGTGAAACAGGAAAGATGGAAATTTTTGGGTACATTGGTATCTGCTGCTACCGTTGCCGGTGTGATGATGGTTTTGAACCAGACTTATGGTTTTGTCGGAGAGAATGCTTTAGTGGCTCCGCAAGCAAATGCTATGGCTGCTGTAATCAAACCTTTGATGGAAGGGGGAGCTACTCCTTGGATGCTTTATTTTGCAGGAGCGGCATTAGCGTTGATTCTTACTATGATTGGTGTGCCTGCTTTGGCATTTGCCTTGGGTATGTTTATCCCATTGGATTTGAATACTCCTTTGCTGATTGGCGGTTTGGTAAGTTGGTTTATTTCAACTCGCAGTAAGGATGAAAAAGTAAATAAATTGCGTCGTGAACGTGGTACATTGATTGCTTCCGGTTTTATTGCCGGTGGTGCTTTGATGGGTGTTGTAAGCGCTGTATTGAAATATGCAGGAGCAGATTGGTATAATACATGGAGCGGCGCTGAGTGGTTGGCTGTAATTATGTATGTAGCAATTATCGCTTATTTTATTTGGGATGCTTGTCGTGCAAAAGAAGAATGTTGATAGGTATTAATTTAATGGATAGATATATGGAATTAAAAGAACGATTTTTGAAATATGTCAGTTTCGACACACAGAGTGATCCGGAGAGTGAGACATATCCTTCTGCTGCAAAGGAGTTGATTTTATTGAATCATTTGGCAGAGGAGATGAAAGATTTAGGCTTGGAGGATGTGGAAGTTGATGCCAATGGTTATGCTATGGGAACTATTCCTGCTACACCGGGTTATGAAAGTCGTCCGGTAATAGGGTTTATCTCGCATGTAGACACAAGTCCAGATATGAGCGGAGCCAATATTAAGCCTCAGATTATTGAAAATTATGACGGTAATGATATTCGGCTGAATGAAAATCTGATGATGCGTGTGGCAGATTTTCCGGAACTTAGTTTTTATAAAGGCCATACGTTGATAACAACAGACGGGACAACGCTGTTAGGTGCTGATGATAAAGCCGGTATTGCTGAGATTATGACGGCTGCTGAATATATTATGGCGCATCCGGAGATTAAGCATGGTAAGATTCGTTTGGGATTTACTCCGGATGAAGAAATAGGCAGAGGTGTTGACTTCTTTGATGTAGAACATTTTGGAGCTAAATTTGCCTATACTATTGATGGGGGTTTTGAAGGAGAATTGGAATACGAAAATTTTAATGCTGCAAGTGCGAAAATAGAGGTACAAGGTCAAAATATTCATCCGGGATATGCTAAGGATAAGATGATTAATTCCATTTATTTGGCCAATCGGTTTATTACTCTGCTGCCGACACAGGAAAGGCCGGAGCATACTACGGGATATGAAGGATTTTATCATTTGATTGGCATTCAGGGTGAAGTGGAGCAAAGCTCAGTTTCTTATATCATTCGCGATCATGACCGTACTAAGTTCGAAAACCGCAAGAAAGAAATGGAACGTCTGGTCGTTCAAATGAATGCCGAATATGGTGCGGGTACGGTAACTCTCGAATTGCGCGACCAATATTATAATATGCGTGAGAAGATAGAGCCGGTGATGCATATTATCGACACCGCTTTTGCTGCAATGGAAGCTGTTGGTGTGAAACCGAATGTGAAGCCGATTCGTGGAGGTACGGATGGTGCACAACTTTCTTTTAAAGGCTTGCCTTGTCCGAATATCTTTGCCGGTGGGCTGAATTTTCACGGACGTTATGAATTTGTGCCTATCCAGAATATGGAGAAAGCGATGAAAGTAATTGTGAAGATTGCCGAGCTCGTAGCTTCCAAATAACTGATACTTAAAACTTAATACTTAAAAGATAATGAAAACCACTCCGTTTATAGAGAAACATATAGCGCTTGGCGCTAAAATGCACGAGTTTGCAGGTTATAATATGCCTATTGAATACTCCGGTATCATTGACGAACATCTGACGGTCTGTCAGGGTGTCGGGGTATTTGACGTATCCCACATGGGAGAATTCTGGGTGAAAGGTCCGAAGGCATTGGCTTTTCTTCAGAAGGTGACTTCCAATAATGTGGCGGTACTGACTCCGGGAAAGATTCAATATACTTGTTTCCCGAATGATAAAGGAGGAATTGTAGATGACTTGCTGGTATATCAGTATGAACCGGAAAAATATATGTTGGTAGTCAATGCCGCTAATATTGAAAAGGACTGGGACTGGTGCGTTTCTCATAATACGGAAGGAGCGGAATTGGAGAACGCTTCGGATCACATGGCGCAACTTGCTGTGCAGGGACCGAAAGCGATTCTTGCTTTGCAGAAATTGACTGATATTGATCTGGCATCAATTCCTTATTATACTTTTAAAGTCGGAAAGTTTGCAGGTGAAGAGAACGTGATAATTTCCAATACCGGCTATACGGGTGCAGGAGGTTTTGAACTATATTTCTATCCGAATGTGGCTGATACTATTTGGAAAGCGGTCTTTGAAGCCGGTGAGGAGTTCGATATCAAACCTATCGGTTTAGGAGCTCGCGATACACTTCGGTTGGAGATGGGATTCTGTCTGTATGGAAATGATTTGGATGATACTACTTCACCGATAGAAGCTGGACTTGGATGGATAACTAAGTTTATAGAAGGTAAAGAGTTTATCAATCGTCCGATGCTGGAGAAGCAGAAAGCAGAAGGAGTAACCCGTAAATTAGTTGGCTTTGAAATGGTTGATCGTGGAATTCCCCGTCATGGGTATGAACTTGTAAATTCGGATGGGGAGAAGATTGGGATCGTTACTTCGGGCACTATGTCGCCTACCCGCAAAATCGGTATCGGCATGGGGTATGTGAAACCGGAATACAGCAAGGCAGGTACGGAAATTTGTATCGATGTGCGTGGTCGTAAATTGAAAGCGGTCGTGGTAAAACCTCCGTTCAGGAAATAATTGAATATTTATAGAAACGCAGATTAACGCAAATTTGCCCAGAATAAGATTTGAAATTAAACTTCTGCGTGAATTTGCGTTAATCTGCGTTTCTTATATGGATAAACGTTGCTCATTCCATAGATTTATTATAATTTTGTCAGCAAATATGATGAAATAATGTCTCAGTTACCTACTCTTATAGCCGATCTCGCACTGATACTGATCTGTGCAGGCATCATGACTTTATTATTTAAGAAGTTGAAGCAACCTTTGGTTTTAGGATATGTGGTTGCCGGCTTTTTGGCAAGTCCGCATATGCCTTATACACCTTCCGTAATGGATACTGCGAATATTAAGACATGGGCGGATATAGGTGTTATCTTCTTGTTGTTCGCTCTCGGACTGGAATTTAGTTTTAAGAAGATAGTAAAAGTGGGTGGCTCTGCTATTATTGCCGCTTGTACTATTATTTTCTGCATGATTCTGTTGGGTATAGGCGTTGGTATGGGCTTCGGCTGGCATAGGATGGATAGCCTGTTTTTGGGTGGTATGATTGCAATGTCCTCTACTACGATTATTTATAAGGCTTTTGATGATCTAGGGTTACGGAAAAAACAGTTTACCGGCTTGGTCTTGAGTATCTTGATTTTGGAAGATATTTTGGCAATTGTGTTGATGGTCATGCTTTCCACAATGGCTGTAAGCCATAATTTTGAAGGTACGGAAATGTTGGAAAGTATCGGTAAACTATTGTTTTTCCTAATTCTCTGGTTTGTGGTCGGTATCTATCTAGTACCGGAATTCTTGAAACGTTGCCGTAAACTGATGGGAGAGGAGACTTTGCTTATTGTGTCGCTGGCACTATGTTTCGGTATGGTGGTTATGGCGGCTAATACGGGTTTCTCCGCTGCTTTCGGTGCGTTTATTATGGGATCTATTTTGGCGGAAACAATTGAAGCGGAATCTATCGACCGATTAGTGAAACCTGTTAAAGATCTTTTCGGAGCCATCTTTTTCGTATCGGTAGGAATGATGGTGGATCCGGCGATGATTGTAGAATATGCCATACCTATTCTTGTCATTACTTTGGCGGTTATTTTGGGGCAGTCCGTATTTGGAACATTTGGAGTAATACTTTCCGGCAAACCATTGAAGACGGCTATGCAATGCGGCTTTAGTCTGACACAGATTGGTGAATTTGCATTTATTATCGCATCTTTGGGAGTCTCGCTGCACGTGACAAGTGATTTTCTCTATCCGATTGTGGTGGCTGTTTCCGTCATCACTACTTTTCTGACTCCTTATATGATTCGTCTTGCCGAACCGGCTTCTACTTTCGTAGATGCTCATCTTCCCGTTTCATGGAGGAAATTTCTGATGCGTTACTCTTCCGGATCGCAGACTGCGCTCAATCATGAGAACTTATGGAAGAAGTTGATATTGGCAATGGTACGCATTACTGTCGTTTATTCTATTGTCAGCATATCGATCATTGCGCTTTCTTTTCGTTTTGTCATACCTTTCTTTAAAGAGAACCTGCCTCATTTGGGAGCTTCTTTACTTGGAGCTGTGTTTATCATTCTCTGTATTGCTCCATTTTTGCGGGCTATTATGGTGAAGAAAAACCATTCGGTGGAGTTTATGACTTTGTGGCACGCCAATCGTGCAAATCGCGCTCCGCTGGTATCGACCATTGTGATTCGCATTATGATAGCGGCACTTTTTGTTATCTTTGTGATTTCCGGATTATTCAAGGCGTCTATCGGCCTAGTTATCGGAGTTGCAGTGCTGGTAGTGTTGCTAATGGTATGGTCGCGCCGCTTGAAAAAGCAGTCCATCTCGATTGAACGTCGTTTTTTCCAGAATCTTCGTTCCCGTGATGTGCGCGCGGAATATCTAGGGGAGAAAAAACCGGAATATGCCGGACGCTTGTTATCGCATGATCTCCATCTTGCCGATATGGAGATTCCTGGTGAGTCTGCTTGGGCGGGAAAGACATTGATGGAGCTGAATTTAGGAAAGAAGTTCGGAGTTCATGTTGCTTCCATTCTTCGCGGAAAGAGACGGATTAATATTCCGGGTGGTTCTGTCCGTCTGTTTCCAATGGATAAAATACAGGTGATAGGGACGGATGAACAATTGAATGTG
>OGQF01000997.1_pt1 | contig 21644 bp, 13 predicted proteins | sample 1553141 | NCBI WGS metagenome assembly OGQF01 (sample SAMEA2580005, study PRJEB22360) | human gut metagenome | biome: human gut; feature: human-associated habitat; material: faeces | place: Denmark | collected 2008/2010
GATACGACGAGCATGCCATCAGGCTTCTGTTCGAACATTATTATGTGACTCTTGTCCTATTTGCCAAAAAATATGTCACAGACATTGATGATTGTAAAGACATTGTACAGGAAATCTTTACAAATCTGATTGAAAAAAAAGAGCGTTTTGAATCAATAGACAATCTGAAGGCATATCTTTATCAAACAACCCATAACCGATGCCTGAAATATTTACGCCACGAAGAGGTAAAGGAGAAATATACCCAAGAGGTACTATTAAATTCTAATGAAAACTTCTATTTTGACCAAATACTGGAAGAAGAGGTGTATATTTTACTAAGGGACGCTATCGAACACCTGCCTCAACAATGCCGGAATGTCTTTAAACTCGTGCTAGAAAATAAAAGCAATCAGGAAATCGCCGAAGAATTGGGCATTGGTATCGAAACAGTCAAATCGCACAAAAAGTTAGGGAAAAAGCTTCTATATAACCAACTTAAAGATATAGTTCCCTCATTACTGCTTATATTCTTAATGCAACTATAATTTTTTTTTATTATTTCTTCTTTTCCCACTCCCCCTTTTTACCCTTGAGGGGGTCTTCTATATGTAGATAAAACAAAATCTACATGTAAAAACATAATTGTTATGCAAAAACAAGAAAACGACATATTCAAATTAGCTAAAATAATCACCCGTTCATTCGAGCAAGAATTATCTGCACAAGAATGCCAGGAACTTGAAAAATGGCTGGCCGAATCAGACAGACACAAGGAGCAGTATGAACAGTTTAAGACTATCGAATTTTTAAAACAGAAGAGCCAAGAGAGAACTGAGATTGATTGGCAAAAAGACTGCCAAGTTTTTCTGTCAAGAAAAAAACAAAAACATATTTCCATCAGACGTATATTACAATATGCAGCGGCTGCCGTATTTCTACTTTCAATTGGCACAGCCCTATGGCTATATGAACGCCCGGCGGCGTCTGAATTTATTGCAGAAGAAATCAGCCCCATACGTAAAAAAGCCATTTTAACTTTGGCTCAAGGAAAGCAAATTTCTCTATCAGACAGTACTTTTACGCAGCTACAAGATCCATCAGGAACACATATCAACATTCAAGGTAGCCAAGTCACATACTTAAATCAAGGCAATGATACAACTACTACACGGTACAATACCTTGCGCACTCCTCGAGGAGGGGAATATATGCTGACACTGGCTGATGGCACCAAAGTATGGCTAAATGCAGAGTCAACCATGCGCTATCCTGTAAAATTCAATGCCAAAAAACGCATCGTTTATATAGAAGGAGAAGCTTTCTTTGAGGTACAAAAAGACTCCAGCCGCCCATTTGTTGTAGTTTCAAACAATACGGAAGTTACCGTATTAGGGACGAGCTTCAACTTCAGAGCTTATCCTGAAGAGAAAAACATCAGTACCACCCTTGTCTCAGGTGCAGTAAAAATGGAAAACAAGAGTTATCAGAAAACAGTGATCCTCAGCCCAGGAGAACAAGGTTTTCTTAATATAGCAGATGGGACACTCACGAAACAGAAAGTAGACACCTATCTGTACTCAGCTTGGAAAGACGGTCGAATTGTCTTTCGGGACATCCGTCTGGAAGACTTATTCAACACATTAGCCCGCTGGTATGATTTACAAGTATTCTACCTAAATCCAGAGGTAAAAGACATCCGCTTTACCGGAGATATCGACAAGACAGATCGCTTTGAAGACATTCTCAGCATTATGGAACAAAACAAGCGAGTTAAGTTCACAGTCAAGGCTCAAACGGTTTCAATAGGATTACAAATAAAATAACATTTATAATAATACAAATCATTTAACTCATGGAAAAAATGAACCATAGCAAACGCTTGAAAGACGAGCGATGGTGCCAAAAGAGCAGAATTTTAAAGCTTCTTTTCCTATTCACCTTCGCAGGATGGCTACAGCTATCCGCCTCAGTCTATTCTCAAGAAACAAAACTAAATTTAAAAGTGACAAAGGCATCGCTGGAAAATGTCATGAACAACATTCGGTCTCAGTCGCAATTCAGTTTCTTTTTTGATGACGATGCAGTCAAAAAGATATCCAATATCACATTGGATGTTCAAAATGCGAGTATAGAAGAGATTTTAACAACTTGTCTAGCCAATACTGGATTTTCCTTTCGCATTTTAGACAAGACTATCATTTTGTTCCGCGAAAAACAAGAAGTTCAAGATGATAAGAAACAATCTTATACCATCAAAGGAAAAGTTGTTGACGAAAAGAACATCCCCATGGGGGGCGTAACCATCCGCTTGGACGGCACCCAACTAGGTGTTGCTACTGATGTAGAAGGACGTTTTTCTATAACCCTTCCACAAGCACAGGGCAAATTGATATTCTCATTTATCGGTTACAAAACACAAACTATAGCTTTTACACCCGGTAAAGAGATAAATGTCAAAATGCAAGAAGATGTATCAAATCTTGAGGAAGTTCAAGTAGTTGCCTATGGTGCTCAAAAGAAACGCACCGTAATCAGCGCTATCTCATCCGTTAAATCAGAAGATATCAAAGAGCTTCCGACACATAGTCTGGAAAACCTGTTGCAAGGGCACATGGCAGGTGTTGAGGTTAGTAATATTTCCGGCTCACCTGGCGGTGGCGGTTCTATTGTCAGCATTCGTGGATATAGCTCTTTACCTGTTGATGGAGAAAGTGTTGACAGACGCTACGGAACGCCCTTATATGTTATTGACGGAGTACCGATGCAGGCATTTACATCCAATATCACAGGAAGCAATACATTATCAGACTTAGATCCTTCCATGATAGAGTCTATCGAAGTGTTGAAAGACGCAGCTTCGGCAGCCATCTACGGTTCACGTGCAGGTAATGGAGTCATTTTGATTACAACCAAAAAAGGTCGTGCCGGCCAGGCTCGCTTCTCTGCCAATGTATCATACTCTGCATCTTGGCTACCAGAAGCTCCCCTACAATCAGGAGGAAGCTACGAACGCTATTATCATTTAAATGCATTGCGCAATAGTGTTGCCCCATATCAAACTGCAGATGGAGAATGGAAAATACCAACATCGTACGAAGAGGTCTTTGCCAATAAAAAATACCAAGGTCCTATGTATGGTTGGTTTGGAGGAACTACACGTCCACAAAACTCCATTGTATTACAAGACAGTTTGAATCCTTTCTATAATAACTCAACACATTGGTATCGCCAAAATTATAGAACAGCAAAGGTCCTGAATGCCAATATTCAAGCAGCAGGAGGAAACGAAAAAGTAAGATATATTGTCGGAGCAGGTTACTATGACGAAGATGGTATAGCTGTCAATACAGGATTCACCCGTTTTAATGTCATGTCCAATTTAACAGCATTCCCCACCAAACGGTTGAGAATGGACACACAATTGGCATTAACCTACAGTGACCGAAGCCGCGGACAAAATGCCGGTAGTGGAGCATCTAAAATAGAAGGAATCAGTTCAGATGCCAATAAAACCTCTACATTGCTACCTGGAAATGGAATTGTCGGAGAACGTATGACAGAAATTCTAAACGAAGTATCTGAAAAGAACCAAAGTTATTCTTTACGCTATAACATGGTTCTCGACTACGAAATTATTCGCAACCTACATCTAAAAGCATCTGCAGGAGTTGACTTCAATCAACAAAATCAAAATACATTTAAACCCTCAACATTAGATGCATATACTCATTTTTCAGAATCAGAAGGTACGATTGGACGCACGGTAACGTTACTGAATGAAAATCTGCTGACCTATGAATTCCATCATTTGGACAAGCACAATTTCAATGTCATGCTGGGTTTATCCTTTCAGAAAGACCAATCATTTACCAACAAGGGTAAAGGTATAAATGGTCCAAATGACAAAGTACACTATGTTGGTTCTAATGGTTGGGGAGGAGATAATGGTCTTAACAACACGGCCAGCTCAGGAGAAAATCCGTATTATGTCTCAGCATTTGAATACAATTCTGATTTCACAGAAGAACGTATGAATAGTTACTTCGGTAGATTAACATATAACTTCAAAGAAAAATATATGCTAGAAGCAACCGTTCGCCGCGATGGTTCATCAGTGTTTGGAGAAGATGTAAGATGGGCTACATTCCCTTCGGTTGCTGCCGGTTGGGCATTTTCCCAAGAAAATTTCATGAAAAAATTCTATTGGTTAAGCTTCGGTAAAATCAGGGCCAGCTGGGGAGTTTCCGGACAGAAATTCTCACAACGATACTTAAGTCAAGGTTTGATGATGCCGCAAGGGACATTTCATGGCAATGTAGGTATCACACCGGATGTAAACGGAGGAGTAATAAATAAAAAATTAAGCTGGGAAGAAACGAACCAATTCGACTTAGGACTGGATGTCAGCTTCTTAGACTATCGCCTACACGCTGTTATTGATTATTATTATCGTTATACTAAAGGACAATTGAATATGATAGAACTTCCTGGAGACGTATTCTATCATGCTTTTCAATGGCAAAACGGTATGGCTGTTTCCAATCAAGGGTTGGAAATCGAGTTAGAAGCCGATATTTTCCGAAATACAGAATTAAAATGGAGAATGAAATTCAATGTATCCCGCAACTGGAACCGTTTCGAAAAAAGCGCTGACGGTTTTGATTTCGGAGAACAAGTTGTCGGCAAACCGTTACATCAATTGAAGGTATACAAAACAGAAGGATTCTATAATTCACAAGGAGAAGTTCCCATGTATTATCTGGCAGACAGAAGCCAACAACCTCTTTACACCGGTAACACCGTCGGAATATTCATGGCAGGAACCCGTCGTATTATAGACTTGAACGGAGATGGAAAGATTTCAGAAAGCGATACCTATTTCGCAGCTAGTCCATTACCATTAGCACATGGCGGTTTTACAAACCGTTTGCAATGGAAGGGATTCGATTTGAATATATTTTTCAACTATTCCATCGGCCGCCATATCATCAAAGCTTATGATGATAGAAGTATGGAAGTAAAAGCCAGTTCCTTCCCTATTTTTGCTGATTTGAAAAAAGCTAATGTATGGACAGGTCCGGAGTCTAACCCAGATTACCCCAAAGCACAAATGTATATGTATCTGAAAGATCAATATACCGGACGCTATGACTGTGACATAGAAAAAGTAAATTTTATACGACTGAAACAAATCACTCTTGGTTACAATTTAAATGAAAAAATTACGAAGAAATTAAAACTTCAAAGTGCCCGTGTGTTTGTTACAGGAGAAAATCTATTTATGCTGTCAAACTACTCAGGAGTTGATCCGGAATTAGTAGATCCGACACAAGGAGTCGATTTTATGGGAACTTATCCATTACCCCGCAAATTTACTGTGGGACTATCTGTAAACTTTTAAAACCATGGAAGCTATGAAAAAGATATTAACACTTTTATTATTCCTTCCTCTATTTTCATGCAACAAATGGCTGGATGTAGAGCCAGAAACTTCTATAACATTCGGTAACTATTTTAAAAATGAAAGTGAGGTTGAAGCATTCTACAACAGCATAGGATGCAACATGAAACATATATGTATCGGTAAAGAACCCTATTTCTACATCTCCATAGATGCCGATTACCTGACCTATGATCTCAAAGGCTATGCAACTTTAGACCCGGATACCTATCTACCGGAAGAGTCCCAGACCTTGAGTGACAGTTGGGCCAATTATTATAATGTCATCTATCTGGCCAATGTTATGATAGAAAATGAATATCGCTATGAGAACATTTCCAAGGAGCGCACAAACTTTTGGCTAGCTCAAGCTCATTTTGCCAAGGCCATGACTTATTTCAGAATAGCGCAAATTTGGGGAGACGCTCCCATTGTAAAAAATTCAGAGTCCATTGATCCCGTAGGAAAAAGTCCGGCATTAGATGTTCTGAAAGAAGCTGCAAAAGAAGCAAAGTTAGCCCTTAATTTGCCTACATATGACCAACTGACAGATTCTAAAGGCAATCAAATTACATCAAAACAATATGCTAGTTTAGGTACAGTAAAAACTTTGCTTGCCAATATTTATGCCTGGATGGGAGGATTAACCGGAAATACTGAATACTGGACATTAGCAGAATCATATGCATCAGATGTCATTGACGGTAAAGCAGGTGCCTATCAACTTGAATCCATCGAAAATCTTGTTCCCAATGTATTCGGCAAAGTGAGAAAAAGCGATGAAGTAATTTTTTGTATAGACAATGATCCATTGGATTATGATGACAGATACCTTGAAACATACGAAGCGAAACAACCAGGACAAATGCTATTATCGTTTCCATATACAACGACAGACTCGTCTGCCATTGCTGCTCTTGCAATAGACTATTCAGACCAATTCAATAAGATATCTGTTGCGACAGTAAAGAAAATATTCCGAGAAGAAAAAGATGCACGCAGAAGAGAATATTGGCACGAATTAGGTAAATTGAAATATAAATCAACCTCCGGACAATATGTAACAACCCGCTATGCACATATTGCCAAATGGCGTGATGTCGTTATTCAGGAAAATACAGAAATTGTACAGACAAGACCTGTCATCGGTTCTGATTGTGACTGGGTAGTATGGAGACTTGCTGATTTAATATTACTACGTGCAGAATGCCGTGCCCGTTTAAATCGCGCAGATGCCATAGACGACTTGAACAAAATACGTAATCGCGCAGAATTACCGAACTACGACAATTCACAAGCACATGATTTACGCCGTGAAATATTTGAAGAAAGACGTAGAGAACTATTCGGTGAAGGTCATTTCTATTTCGATGTTATCCGCAATGGATATTACAGAGAATACCTACAAGGAGAGTTCAAAAAACTGACACAACAGGATGTTCTCAACGGAGCACTCTACACTCCAGTCAATGCATCTGCATTCACAAAAAATACATTAATGACACAAAATACATATTGGCAATGGAAAAAATAACATACTTACTGAAAAGCATTTTCCTTATTTCACTACTAGGGATTGCATCCTCGTGTACCAAATGGAACTACCAAGACGGAGGATTAGCAAATGGTACACATGATTGCTCCATGTGGGACTATTTCAAAAAACAGCCCTACGACTGGGACTCCACCATGGTCATGATAGAACATGCCGGCATGAGAGATATATTCGAAGGGAAAAGTGAATATGGACAAATTACATTCTTGGGTGTAACCAACCTTAGTATTCAAACCTATTTACTACAAAATAAGATGAAACGTGTAACCGACATGTCTCCAGCATTTTGCAAAAAAATGCTATCTAAACTAATTATTCCACAACGTTTAATGGTGACTAATATCCCGCGAGGAGAAAGAATTGCCAGCACTGGAGCTGAAGTCGGTGGCATAAGAACCCAAACATTGGATGGAGAATTATTTATGTGGACCCACCAAGAGCCTTATATGGGAATTTTAGATGTTGGAGAAATTGCTTTGTACTTCCATATGGACGGAGCTGCCAACGATTTACGCATCTACTCCACTGACATTCAAACAAATAATGGTGTAGTACAGGCTTTAGGTTACGATTTCATATTTGATAACATCAACAACTAAAAGAATTATGAATAAACTATTATACATCATCATATTATTAGGAAGCATCTGCCTATTTGGCTGTAATAAACCTGATATAGGATACCTATATACAGATACTGCAGCTTTTTCCATTGACACTTTAAGAATCATACGTTTCTCTAATCTACAAAAGAAAATTACTGATTTAGAGAATATGTTTGACACTTACCCTGCAAACATTATCACTTTATTGGAAGAAACTGATTCTCTGGAAATCGACTATGCTGAAAAAGAAAAAATACGCATAGAAATGTATGAAGAATTCGAAAAAATAAGGCAACAGTATAAAAACGCTTCTGATGCAGAGAAACCTTATTATCAGAAATTAATGGATGAGTATGAAAAAAAATACATCCATTACAAAGACACGGTTGTATGGGAGGTTGAAAAAGCTATCCGAAACAATCAAAGTACTATAACGAATCAATGCTATAATCAAAATCTTCCAGACCCATACACAATTAGAGATGAAATCTCCCAACTCAAGACTCAGATAGAAAAAGCTGTTCCTTGGACAACAGCTCAGTTAGAACAAATTTTAGGGACACAACCTCTTATTTATTCGCTTGCAGAAATCAAAACACCCAATGGAACAGAAGCTGCCAATAATTTTGCAGAACACCTAACCATTCTTGGAGGAGGCCGAATGTATGTAGACGCCAAAATCGATGCACCTGAAGGCTTATATGTCATATCATTAAAGGTAGAAAATGAAGGACATTCTGCCATACTTGAAGATATCTTTACGTTCATATTAGAATAATAAACCTTGCTATGAAATTCGTATATTTCTATCTTATAATATTGCTGATTGGTATATATTCACCGACGACAGCACAGATTACATTTTCTGACAAGCAATTCCAAGATGCCTTGGCTAATGCAAAAAAAGAGAAAAAAAATCTGTTTCTTGATTTCTATGCAGATTGGTGCGAACCATGCAAAATCATGGAAAAAGAAGTATTTGCTTTACCAGAAGTAGGCGATTACTTCAATGAACGTTTCATCTGCCTCAAGATAAATGTAGAAACTCCAGAAAATAAAGAGATTGTACAAAAGTACCAAGTAAATGCGTTGCCAACCATGTTATTCATTAACAACAAAGGCGAAGTTTTACGTACACTTAACGGAGCAACCGCCCCTGCAAATTTTGTACACGAAGCAATGGTAGCTGCAGGAGATGCACTTAGCTTTGAACAACTATATACAAAACTAAAAAAAGACAAGAAAAATCTTGAGCTCAGACAAGAATTTCTGGCACAAGCTCCTTCATTTATCAATACACAACAAGGATATGAACGGGAAAAATGGTCTACTCGTATAGAAGCCATCTTCGATGAATATTTACAGACTAAAACAATCGCCAACATGGCAAATCCTGATGACTTCATCCTTTTGACCATGTTCCATGGTAAAAAGACGAAAAACGATCCCATATTTGATGCCTTAGTCGCCAATTATCCTCTATATGCAGAGAAAGTGGGCAAAGCACAAGTCAATAAATATTTGGTCGGCTTATTCAACAGCTACATCATTTCGTTATGCCGCGAAGGGAAAGCTGAATATAAACAAGAATTAGAACGTGTAAACGGAGATTTAAAAATCATATATGGCAATATTCCGTTCGGCAAACTAACATCATTTGAAGCTATTTCCCTACTTGCAGACGGCTACTACAATTTATTCCGTAAAAATACAGATATATTCTTCGAAAAGATGAACAAGTACTTTGAAGGAGCTGAAGGTGTAACAACAGCCAACAACTATACAATGCCAGTAGAAGATCTTTTCTCTCTTTATCAAGGGAAAATTCCCGAATCCGCTTATCCGAAAGTAATTCCGTGGCTAGAAAAGGCTTTAACATTTCCACAAATGTCCCCGCAAGTAAGGACTCGTGTACTCTGCATTTTAGGAGATTGTTATAAAGAAACTGATAATGCTGTAAAAGCAAAACAATGCTTTAATCAGGCTTTCGTCACTAGTGCAAGCATAGAAGACAAGGCCATGATGCTGAGATTACAACAAATGATTCAAAGTAGATTAAACTCACTATGAAAAAACTAACCATTATTATTATACTTCTGAGTTGTTTTTGCTCCATGAGTCATGCCCAAAACAAAAGCACTCAATTCAAGCATGGTAAATTACCTAATGGACTGACATACTATATCCAACAGACAACGCAAAATCCAGGGGCTGCAGACTTTTATTTAGTTCAAAACGTTGGAGCTTTAATGGAAAATGCAGATCAAAATGGGTTGGCACATGTATTAGAGCACATGGCATTTCATGCAACAACCAGTTTTCCTGAAGGTATTCCGGCTTTTTTGCAAAGACATGGAATCAATACCTTTAATGCAAATACGGGGTATGACGAAACGATATACAATATCAACAACATTCCTGTCGCAACACAAGAGGTCGTTGATTCATGTATCTTAGCATTAAGAGATTGGTCAGGTTTTCTGACACTTAAACCAGAAGATATGGATCAAGAGCGCAAAGTGATTCGAGAAGAACGCAGATTACGCATGACTCTTTCCAAAAGAATGCAGGGATTAGCAGAACCATATCTATACAACCACAGTAAATATGCGACACACAATATTATCGGTAGTGTTGAGGTTGTTAGAGACTTTACCCCAGAACAATTAAAAAGCTACTACCAAGATTTTTATCGTCCTGATCAGCAAGCTGTCATCATCATAGGAGACATTAATGTTGAAAAAACGGAGAAAAAAGTCAGAGAGCTGTTCATTCCTATACCCAAAAGAGAAAATCCCAAACCCCGTCTGGTTTATAATATAGAAGACAATATGAGTCCTTTGTATGCTAAGCTCATTGACAAGGATATTCCAAATCAATCAGTCATGTTGGTCAAACGCTTCCGTGAAATAGAAAAACCAACAACAGAAGAGATGATACGAGAGATACTCTTACGAGACTTCTATAATGAAATCATGAGAGGATTTTTAGCTGAATATGTTGAAGCCGGCGAATCATACATTCTCACTGCCGGGGTTGTTTTAAAAGACCTTGTACGTAACTATGACAACTTGAATATCGCTCTTGTTTCTTTGCCTGGCAAAGAGAAAGAAGCATTACAACAACTTCTTAATCAAATTGCCTCAATACATCAATATGGTTTCACTGACGAAATTCTTAAACCGATGTTTGTAAACTATCAGAATAACGTCAGAGAAAATCTGCAACAAACAGAACATATCCCGAATAATGTATATTTACAAATATTCAAGGACAACTTCTTATTACATTATCCACTATGTTCTGTCAAAGAAAAACTAGAAACGACACTTCAAGTTCTTGACACTTTATCTGCTTCAACCTTCCAAACATGGATTGCACAATGGTATAACAATAACAATAACTGGGCATTTCTTATGCAAGGGAATGATGCAAATTATCCATTCCCAGTATCAAATGAGATCATTAGTATGATACAAGAATCTCACAAAACTGCAAATAATCCCCAGCTTATTCAAACTGCAACAATCAATGAACTAGAGAACTTGATTGATTTCAATCTCCCTGAAGGGCAAATTGTGAAAAGTAAACAGATAAAAACGTTGGATGCAGAAGAATGGACCCTCTCCAATGGAGCCAAAGTATATTATAAATATACAGATGGTAACAAAGGATTATTCAACCTTTTAGCAGGCAGCAAAGGAGGTCGCTCTTTATTAAAAGCAGAAGACCTTCCATCTGCAGATGCTTTAACAGCATTAGCACAACAAAGCGGTGTCTATAAATACGATGGTAAAAGTATCAGTTTTTGGGCACAACAACAAAATATTAATATGCATCTCGCCTTGGAAGAGCGTTCTGAAAGCATTGGTATTTCTGCACCATCCGAGAATGCTGACAATGCTTTCCAATATCTATATTTAACTTTACAAAAGCCTCGTTTTGACACGGTTCTGTTCGAGCGCTTTGTTGCCATCAATGAAATGACTCAAAGCAATGCCCGTCCAACCGTCAATGACTCCATCCGTGAAACAATTTCAGGAATAAGACGAGTCAACAGTCCCCGTCTGTGGAAAAAAGATTCAAACTATTATAAAGCTATGAATTATAATAGAATGACAGAAATATTCCAAGAACGCTTTCAGAATGCATCTGATTTTACCTTCTATTTAGTCGGAGATATCAGTAAAGAAAATGCCCGTAGGCTAATCACACGATATATTGCGTCCTTACCATCAACATATAATACAGAAACAGCTATTGAACACCAATATGACCGACAAGGTAATATTACCCAAGACGTAGAAGTTGGTATTCCAGATGCCAAGTATATGGTTAGCATTGAATACGAAAATCATCTAAAAACCAAACCAAGTGAAGCTATTTGCATGCGAATCATACGTATGTATTTACAACACAAACTAATGGAAAGAATTCGTGGAAATGAAGGCGCTGCTTATGCCGTACAAGTACAAGGTGGAGCCAATATCCATCCATACAAACAGGAAATATTCATCCGATTTGCTACAGAACTAGCCAAAGGTCCTCAAATGAGAGCTCTTGTACATGAACAAATTCAACAGTTCATACAAAATGGTATTTCGGATGAAGAGACAGAGGACTACATGGTTTGTTTTTGGGAAAAAAGAAACAGGGGACTACTTTTTAGCCATTAAAAAAGAAGAAAAAGCTATACGAGAAACAAGCTATAATACCATCGGATTTTGGACTGATAACTTACAATTTTATAACAAGACCGGCAAAACCATGGATGCACCAGAATTTTTTGACAATGTTATAAATAAAATTAAAGGGAAAGACGTTAAAACATTCGCTCAAAAATTCTTTAAAAGCGCAACCTGTATAGACTTAGTAATCAAATCAAGGAATCAACATTAAAACTACTAATTATAAACCTATTAAATTTTATATTATGAATAAATTATGGTTAATACTATTTATGGTAAGTTCTATTTTAGGATTTACAGCTTGCTCCGATGAAAATGATAGTCCACAAACTCCTTTAACCGATGTTGTCATGAATAGCATGGCGTCAATTGGAGATATTTTCACAATCAACGGTTCGGGATTTGACAAAACATCAACTCAAATTTATTTTAGAAATGAGAATGAAGAAGAAATCCATGTAAAGGATCTAGAATTTACGGCTACTGGCATTCAATTTAAAGTTCCAACAGAGCTAACTCCAGGTAAATACACCATCATTTTAAAACAAAACGGGACATGGCCCCTAGGAGAAATCACTCTGCTTGCTATGAGTAATCCCATAAAAAACCTTGTCTATCCGACAGAATTACACATGGGACAAAATATGACTATCCAAGGCGAAGGCTTTAACTCTACAGCCAAGGTTTATTTAGAAGATATTGATGGGAAACGGTCTGAAGCTCTAGAAATAATCAGTACAGAAAATGGTCTGACTTGTCATGTACCTTCCAATTTAAAAAGCCAAGCCTTTTATACCATCGTACTCACACAAGATGGCGGAGAATGGAAATCTGAAATCAAAGCAGTGGCACTTCTCATAAAACGACTAAACAGTATAATGATACCTGTTGCCGGATATTGGGAATACACAGCCTGGTCAGAAGAAGAGCCTTGGGGACCTACAGACAGTATTTGGATTGCACCTAAACAAAATATTTCCGAATTAATATATGATACACAAGGACGACTGACTAAAATTATTGAATATACTGAAGAAGAAGGAGAGATTGTCGGCGAAAAAGCAACAACAACCACATTTGAATACAACACAGTTAATCAAATTAAAGTCGTGGTTCATAATTCAATCGAATATTCATCCATCACTTTTGAAGTGAAAAACAATCAGGTGGAAACCTGTACAGTCTTAGATGTTTGGGACGAATCATATGTTTATGAATGGACTTACAACGAAGGTTATTTAACACAAATAACAGAGGCTGGTACCCAAGAGCCCATTTGGGAAGCCACATATAGCGACTACAACTTAAAAGACATCATGACTTATGGAAGCAATATACCATTTGAATACGGCACTCAATATGCTTACGGAGTCAATGTGCCATTACTATTAACAGATGATACTTTTATTAAGTATGCTGGTTTTCTGGGATTGACAGGTAGAAATTCCAAGAATATTCCAGAAAAATATTATCTAACTGGCAGTGAAGAAGGTATACATATTGAAGGCTCAACAGATAATGATGGATATTTAACAAATTTATCATTATCAACAGAAAATGAAGCACGAATCTTCACCTATGAAGTAGTTCAATAAAACCTGCCAATTATCAGAAGATGAAAGGGTACCGACATTTGTATTGTTGATACCCTTTCATTGTTTTCTAAAATTTATTAATGTAATACTTTCGTAACTGCTTGGAGTTTCCTAATTTTACACTCTGAAATATAAACTAAAATCAACTGAGATGGATTATGGCCTCTTTGAGTTACTAAAGCTCATCGGCTCATTGGCTTTATTCCTTTATGGAATGAAACTTATGAGTGAATCTCTACAGAAGCTTGCCGGTAATAAAATGCGACAGATATTAACCGCAATGACCGCAAACCGCTTTACAGGTGTATTAACAGGAGTATTTATAACTGCTCTCATTCAAAGTTCTTCAGCAACAACAGTAATGGTTGTTAGTTTTGTTAACGCTGGACTATTGGATCTTGTAGGTTCCATTGGAGTAATATTAGGAGCTAATGTTGGGACCACAATTACAAGCTGGCTCGTTGCTGTTCTTGGATTGGGAAAATTCAGCATGAGCGACCTAGCTCTTCCTATTATCGGCTGCACACTCCCCCTATTATTTTCACAAAAACGCTCTCGTAAAAACTGGGGAGAAATGTTTGTAGGATTTGGATTGCTATTTCTTGCATTACGATTTCTACAAGAAGCTATGCCAACCAATCTTCAAGATTATCCCGGAGTCGGTGACTTCATCCAAAACATCAGCAACCTAGGATTCCGTTCATGGATGATATTCTTATTAATTGGTGCTGTTTTGACCACAATTTTCCAGTCGTCATCAGCAACCGTGGCTCTAACTCTCGTCATTTGCGCCAAAGGCTGGATTGGTTACGAAGACGCAGCGGCAATGATTATGGGCGAAAATATCGGAACAACAATTACAGCTAATTTAGCAGCAGCAGTTGCCAATGTTCAAGCTAAACGTGCTGCTTTAGCCCACTTTACCATTAATGTATTCGGAGTAATTTGGCTGTTTTTCATTTTTAATCCATTCCTACATTTTATTGGAGATCTTTCTGTTACTTTGCATCTCTCTCATTACAACCCTATTTATTCTGACCCTGAACTTTTAAATTCAACATTCAATCCTGAAGAAAGAGCCAGCGTACTAACCTCTATCCACGCAGCAATGCCCTTGGTTTTATCATTGTTCAATACGTTAGCAAAAGGAATAAATGTATTGATACTTATTTGGTTCACTAAAATATTGGCTAAAATTGTCAGCCGTATTCTACCCCTAAAACCAGGTGATGATTCTTTTACTTTAAAACATATAAAAATTGGCTTATTGTCAACCCCAGATGCATCACTATTCCAAGCAAAACAAGAAATCACACTCTATGCACAAAATACTTTTTCCATGTTCAAGCGCATGCTTCAAGCATTTGAAATGTCAAAAAGTGATTATGAAAAAGAATTCGATAAATTGCAACTCATGGAAGATGAGAGCGACCAAGTAGAGGTAGATATCGCAGACTATCTGACTAAAGTTTCCGAATCTCGTTTAACGACAGAGAATTCTCAACGCGTCCGCGCTATGTTCAAAATTGTATCAGAAATCGAGAGTGTAGCAGATTCTATACTGAATGTAGCAAAAGCAATTATGCGACGCAATAACCAAGGTGTGGTATTCCCTGAAACTTTACATACAAAACTGTTTCACATGTTTTCATTGGTTGAAAATTCCATCGAAATGATGTGCCACAATTTAACTCTAGAATATAAAGATGTCAATCCCAAAAAAGCCTACGAAATAGAGCAAGCTATCAACAATTACCGTACGCTTTTACAACAAGAACATTTGATTGCCATTGAAGAAAAAAACTATGACTATTCAATAGGTATTCTGTATACTGACATATTTGCAGAATGTGAAAAAATTGGAGACTATACGATTAATGTCACAGAAGCAATGAAAGAAATAGGACACAATAATTAAGTAAACCAAATTATAAATTCAAAACAATAAAACCAACACATGGAGTACGGACTATTTGATTTTCTTAAACTGATTGGCTCTTTAGGAGTTTTCCTCTATGGTATGAAACTAATGAGTGAAGCTCTCCAAAAAGTAGCAGGCGAGCGTATGCGTCATATACTATCAGCCATGACTTCCAACCGGGTAAAAGGCGTTATCACCGGTATCCTTATCACAGCAATAATCCAAAGTAGCTCAGCAACAACTGTTATGGTTGTCAGCTTTGTGAATGCTGGACTCTTAAGTCTTGTTGAATCCATTGGGGTAATCATGGGAGCAAACGTCGGAACGACTGTCACTGCTTGGTTAATCTCAATTCTTGGATTTAAAGTCAGCATGGCCGAAATATCCTTGCCTATGATAGGTTTATGCCTTCCTTTACTATTCTCTAATAAACGCTCCAGAAAGAATTGGGGAGAATTGATTATAGGATTCGGTCTATTATTCATCGGATTGGAATTTTTAAAAAACTCTATGCCAAATCTGGATGAAAATCCTGAAATGTTTACTTTCCTCCAGGAATATGCAGATATGGGTTATGCCTCTTATATATTATTTATGTTAATAGGTACAGTCCTAACAATTCTCATACAATCATCCTCGGCAACCATGGCGCTGACACTTGTCATGTGCGCCAACGGCTGGATAAACTTTGAAATTGCAGCTTCTATGGTTCTAGGTGAAAATATCGGAACTACAGTAACAGCCAATCTTGCCGCAATGGTTGCAAATTCAACAGCCAAAAGAGCAGCATTCGCCCATTTCCTGTTTAACGTTTTTGGAGTAATATGGGTATTATCCATCTTCCCCTTATTTTTAGGTTGGATTGAAGCATTAAGCGTTGCTATGGGCATCGGAAATCCAGAAACAAGTGTAGAAGCTGTACCGATGGCTCTATCTCTCTTTCACACGGCATTCAATATTTCCAATGTCTTAATACTAATATGGTTTACAAAACTAATTGCACGTTTTGCGACCAAAATTATTCCGGCTCAAGAAACAGGAAATGATGCTTTCAAATTAAAACATATCAAAATCGGACTTCTATCAACCCCAGACACATCGCTCTTTCAAGCAAAACAAGAAATCATTCTCTATGGGAAAAACACCAAGGATATGTTTCATCAAGTAACAGAATGTCTTGAACTTCCCAGTAAAGATTTCGAAAAGAAATTTGAAAATCTAGTAAAGATGGAAGATGAAAGTGACAATGTCGAAGTTGAAATTGCAAACTATCTGACTAAAGTTTCCGAATCTAAGATGACAACAGAAAACTCTCAACGTATTCGTGCTATGTTTAAAGTTGTTTCTGAAATTGAAAGTATTGCAGACTCGTCTCTCAACTTGGCCAAAGCAATTAATCGCCGAAACGACCAGAATGTCATTTTCCCGGAAGAACTAACCAACAAACTAAAACACATGTTTGCGTTAGTAGAAGACACCTTGACTACAATGTGCAATAACCTTAATCAAGAATACAAAGAAGTAACAGCAAAAAAAGCATACGAATTAGAACAAGCTATCAACGATTATCGCACCATCTTAAAACAAGAACATTTAATTGCCATTGAAGAAAAGCGGTATGATTATCCTACCGGAATCCTATACAACGACATGTTCTCAGAGTGTGAAAAAATCGGTGATTATGCTATTAATGTAACACAAGCAATCAAAGAAATAGGACACGAAGAATAAGCTTTCAAGCTTATTCTTCATTGTCATTAATATATACTATTTTTGCAAACAAAAAAAACAAACTATATCATGGCACAGGAAGATGTATTCAAGAAATTAGTAGCTCACTGTAAAGAGTATGGCTTTGTATTTCCGTCATCAGATATTTATGATGGATTGGGTGCTGTATACGACTATGGGCAGAATGGAGTTGAATTAAAAAACAATATCAAACGCTATTGGTGGGACTCAATGGTCCGCTTACACGAAAACATAGTAGGCATTGATTCTGCCATTTTCATGCACCCGACAATTTGGAAAGCTTCAGGTCACGTAGATGCTTTCAATGACCCATTAATTGACAACAAAGACTCTAAAAAAAGATACCGGGCAGATGTTCTCATTGAAGACCAAATTGCCAAGTATGATGAAAAAATCGAGAAAGACGTTGAAAAAGCACGTAAACGATTTGGAGAAAAATTTGATGAAGCATTATTCCGTCAAACCAATCCGCAAATATTAGAACACATCCGTAAAAGAGATGCTCTACACGAACGCATGAGTGTAGCTCTAAATGCCAACGACTTGAACGAAGTACGTCAGATTATCTTGGATGAAAAAATTGTATGTCCTATTTCAGGTACTTGCAATTGGACAGAAGTACGTCAATTCAACTTGATGTTTGCAACAGAAATGGGCTCTACTGCAGAAGGAGCAAACAAAGTATACCTGCGTCCAGAAACTGCACAAGGTATTTTTGTAAATTTCTTAAACGTACAGAAAACCGGACGAATGAAAATTCCTTTCGGTATTGCACAAATCGGTAAAGCTTTCCGTAATGAAATTGTTGCACGTCAATTTATTTTCCGTATGCGCGAATTCGAACAAATGGAAATGCAATTCTTTGTACGCCCCGGATCTGAACTTGATTGGTTCAAAAAATGGAAAACAACTCGTATGAAATGGCATCAGTTACTAGGCTTCGGCGAAGAAAATTATCGTTTTCACGACCATGAAAAATTAGCTCATTATGCAAATGCCGCAACTGATATAGAATATCGATTCCCATTCGGGTTCAAAGAAGTGGAAGGTATCCATTCCCGTACAGATTTCGACTTATCGCAACACCAAAAGTTCTCTGGTAAAAAAATTCAGTATTTTGATACAGAATTAAATGAATCCTATGTGCCATACGTTATTGAAACATCTATTGGTGTAGACCGTATGTTCTTGCAAATCATGTCAGCAGCCTATTGTGAAGAGGACTTAAGCAAAGACGGCAAAAAAGATTCTCGCGTTGTATTACGATTACCTGCAGCATTAGCTCCTGTCAAAATGGCCATTATGCCATTAGTAAAAAAAGATGGTCTGCCAGAAAAAGCTCAGGAAATCATGAATATGCTCAAATTCGATTTCAACTGCCAATACGACGAAAAAGACTCTATCGGTAAACGCTACCGCCGTCAGGATGCTATCGGAACCCCCTATTGCATCACAATCGACCATCAGACATTAGAAGATAATGCTGTTACCATCCGTGACCGCGATACCATGGAACAAGAGCGCGTTTCAATAGACAGTCTGTCTGGAATTTTAAGAGAAAAATGTGATTTACGCACACTCTTACAGCAATTGATGTAAAAACATCATATACCTCTCTGCCCTATCTTGCATCATCAGGATAGGGCTTTTTTTATAGTAAAATGTCACCTTTTTATATTTTACTCGTACACACATCCAAACTAACATATAAAAAGTATGAGTAAAATATTTTCAATTCTATTGTTCGGATTGATATGTATCAATCTCACAACCCAAGCGCAAAAAGTCAGCGTCGTATCTGTTTCCCAAAATCGGGATACCAACAGTTTCTACATCATTATGCGAGATGCATTCCCATTAAAACATAATGATCCCGCAGCACCTCGCTTCATTTTTTTTGATGAAGATCAACATTTTCTCTTTGGAGTCGGTGGATATGTCCAATTAACCGGAGCCTACGATTTTAATGGATTAAACAATCACAATAGCTTTATTACCAGTAAAATTGCACCAAAGGGACATCAAAAAGGCTGTAGCTACGGTATGGCTGTCAACCAATCCCGCCTGTTTTTCAAACTATTGGGCGACACTGAAATAGGACGAATCGTGACCTATCTGGAAATGGACTTTCAAGGTGCACACAACACGGCACGCCTCTGTCAAGCCTTCATACAATTCCGAGGCTTCACATTAGGACAAACCTGGAGTACATTCTGCGACATGGCAACCGTACCGACAACCATTGACGGCGAAGGACCGGGCAGTGCTCTTGAAGTACGCCAACCCATGCTGCGCTACACTCATAAATGGGGCAATCACTGGCAGACAGCACTTGCCTTGGAATATGCTGCCACATCCTATACCACGAACAAATACATCGAAGAAATACAACAAAAAGTGCCGGATATACCACTAACCATTCAGTATATTTTTTTAAACAAAAGCCATATACAACTAGGAGGAATTCTAAGAAACATCAGTTACCACGACTTGTTGCATAAAAAAGATCGCATACGCAACGGCTGGGGAGTTATGGCCAGTAGCAAGATCAATTTAAATACTAAAAATTGCTTCATGCTACAAGGAGAATATGGCAAAGGTATTGCACACTACATCCAAGATATTGCAGGCCAAGGATTCGACCTAATCCCTAATCCGAACCAAAATGGTAAACTGAAAGCTCCTTCCATGTGGGGATTTTTTTTCGCTTACCAACACTTTTGGGATAAAGTACTCCATTCAACTGTCACATATAGCTACACACGCCTAGGAGAACAAGCAGACCTAAGCGGTGATACCTATAAATATACGCAATATACCGCTGCCAATTTATTGTGGGATTTTACTGAATTTGGAACAACTGGCATCGAATATGTATTTGGACGTCGCAATAATTTCAATCACACATACGGTAATGCCAACCGTATCAATTTAATGGTACAATACCGTTTCTAAATACCATCAATGCTGATTGCTTATCACGTTGCAATTGTTCGGCGAGTTCTTCCTTTCCGTCAAATTTTCGTTCTCCGCGAATACGGGAAACAAGAGCAACCCGAACATTGCTACCATATAAATCCCCAGTAAAATCAAAGATATGTACTTCTATCCTAACCTCTCCACTACAACTTACCGTAGGCCGGACTCCTATGTTCAACATACCTCGATACAATTTCCCGACAACAAAAACCTCCACAGCATACACTCCTACCGCAGGCAATAATTTCCGTTCATCTTTCAATTTAATATTAGCAGTCGGAAATCCCATTTGACGTCCAATATGGTCTCCTTGTACTACCATTCCGGATATCGAATATGCATATCCCAAAAATTCATTGACACGGGTAATGTCACCTATTTGCAAAGCATTACGAATCTTGGTTGAACTTATATTGATATCATGTTCTTCATACACATCCTCCTGCTCCAGATAAAAGTGATATTGCTCTGCCAAAACCTTCAATTTATCAAAAGTACCTTCTCTGTTTTTTCCCAAACGATGGTCATACCCTATTACCAACCCCTTCACACCCAACTTATCCACCAACAAATTACGCACAAAATCCGAATAAGTCAACTCTGCCAATGCATGAGTAAATGGCAATATTATCAAATGTGCCACACCCAACGACTCTAAAATAACCACTTTTTCATCCAACGTAGTCAATATACCAGGCCGCTTTTCCAAAGGATAAAGCACCTCTCTCGGATGAGGCTCAAAACTGATAATTACCGTTTCGCCTTGTAAACGCTCAGCAACTCTTTTCAAAGAAGCAATCACCTGAACATGCCCCTTATGTACCCCATCGAAACTTCCAATTGTCACGACCGGATTATCTATATGTAAATTCTCTATTCCGTAATGTAACTGCATTTGATATCAAATAAGAATACAAAAGTACAATAAAAAAGAATGCTAAACAGCAAAAAAAACAGGCTAAAGACAGAATAAACAATCTTCTCTGCCTTTAGCCTGCTACTCCCTACAGATTTCAGCTTCTTATTCTATTACTATCCGCATTTTGAAGCTCCGCAGTTTGTACAAATCAAACATCCTTCCTGATAAACTACCGGAGAACCACACTGTTCACATTTTTCACCGGCAG
>OGQF01001001.1_pt1 | contig 21568 bp, 22 predicted proteins | sample 1553141 | NCBI WGS metagenome assembly OGQF01 (sample SAMEA2580005, study PRJEB22360) | human gut metagenome | biome: human gut; feature: human-associated habitat; material: faeces | place: Denmark | collected 2008/2010
AGAAATTTCCCAAAGGCTTTAACTCTATGACATAACCCAATGGAGGATCAGCAGGGAGACTGTCTCCCATTCCCTCATTGCCATGACTCTGATTTCCATTGTAACAACCTGCTAAAAACAAGATTGAGATTCCAGCTAGAAACAGCAATAACTTCTTCATAGAATATTCTTTTTATTTGTATTTTGCATAAATCAATACCGATCTTCTCCTAGAAGATTCCTTGTATATCTGCATCATTTTCTCCACGCAGCTTAGCGATTGCAGTTAAAAATGACTTTTTCATATTTCTCTTCATTTTTGTTGTTTTCTTCTTTCTGTTTTTTTCTTTTCCGAATGAACTTTGATGGAATTTTTCATCTGATTATCAGAGGACAGCCTTTGGGGGACTGTCCTCCTTAGATGTTATGCGGCATTTCTTGTCAGCTTCTTGACCATGTTTACCAGGTCCACTCCTTCTGCAATCATTTTGGCGGAGTCGCATCGGTAGGGGAGTCTGCCACCTTTGCAGATGATAGGATCTCCGTGGTAGTTGATGTCTATGATGAGGATTAGGTCACCATTGTAGTTGTACCAGTTGTATTTGAGGGATGACATGAGCAGGGCATTGTCGTAGGTGTATGACTTGATGAATGGAACCAGCAGGGTATTCTGGAACTGGTCGAGGTTGGCCATCTGTGGATAGTTTGAGGCGATTTCATCCTGGAGTTTGCAAGTCTTATTGGTCTTGTCGTTCACTCCTACGATGAGTTGGCATTGTTTCTGTTCCTCGCTATTGCACATGGCAACGATTGACTCTACGATCTCCTTGAGTTGTGCTCTGTCATCCTTGGTATTGCCCGGTGCATAGAACAGGCTTGCCTTCTTTTCCAGGGTCTGTGACTCTACGAAGTCCAATGGGAAGTCTACCATGGATGTAAGTTTCTCTACCTTTTGCTCCTCTGTCATGTTGGTAGCTGAGATTACTTTCAGCGTTTCCAATCTCAGGTCCTCCTGGAGGGAAGGCAGCTGTGTGCTGAGTTGAGCCATCAGTTCTGGAAGGCTGTTGGACTGCTTATACGCTTTTGTATCCTTGAGCAGGTAAGTACCATCGATGTTCAGCTTATGTTCCTGATTGTTGTTGACTCCGTAGGTTTCATGGTCAGGGTAGTATGTCTTCTCGTCTTTTTTCACCATGATGACTGTTACGCCGATTTTGAGGTGACCATCTTCCATCATGGATTGTGGAAATGCCGGGAATTTATGCATTACGCTGAACGGGATGTAGATAGTCTTGTCATCTACTTCGATGACATACATGTTGCTGTAGTAGTTGGTAACTTTACCATTGAATTTGTTGAATTTGCACATAGTCTTGATATGTTTTAACTGAATATTTGTATTTTGATTGAAATGATTGATGATTGCTCCTAGCCAGTTTTCTTGTTGCTGGCTTGTCTTGTATGGGGCTCCCAAACCTTTGCATTTATAGGCTGATGTTGCCTGGTGATTTCTGCATTGCATTCTTTTCAAGGCTTGATATACCTGATGGGCATTGATTGGGGCCCAGTCTGCTTCTAGGAAGGGACTTCCTTCTGGTGCAGGGTTCCTAACCTGGTAGGAAGCCCTGCTTGGAATGGTGACTTTGCTCATGCTACTAACTGTCTGAAGAGGTTTTCTACGATGTGTGTGAGTACGACGGCTTCTGCCAAGCGGATGAGGAGCCCGATGAACATGGAGATGTTCTGATACACTCCATTGCTGAGGATACCCCAGAGTGGGCGGCAGAGGTACCACATGAAGTTACTTGCATTGCCGGTAGCTTTTACCAGGAATGTCAATACATCCAGCAGGATGATGATTCCGATGATGATACTGATAATTGTCATAATGCTTGAAATTTATTATTATCTCTAATGTCGCTAACTTACTTAACCATAGCGGCTTTGGTTTCTGGCTGCAAAGGTAGTGGAACTTCGTGAAATACTATTTCCATGGCTCAATTTTCTTTGATTTTGTCAGTTGAGAGGGTCTACCATACCTTACTATATGCGCCTGTGGCATTGTCTAGTGGACGAATCCAGGGACAGAGACGATGAAGCCGTTTTCTCTTTTGCACTCAGGGTGTCCGGTAGCAGGGGCTACCACATCTTCTCTGCCTTTTTCTTTTGCTGCTGCGAGTACCATGGCCGATACGATGAAGGTGGTGTTGGCTTCTGGTTCCGGGAGACCTTCGATTGCTCCGTGCTTGACCTTGCAGACACCGCTTGCGTTGAACTCGGTATAGGTATCTGCTACTCTTGCATTTCCTTCCGTAGGGAAGCTTGTGCCATCATTCAGGGTGATGGTGTGGGGTGTTAAGTTGATGAATTTCATTGTTGTTTACCTTAATTATATATGATTTGACATTTGCCTCGTAAGAGGTTCGTTTCTTGTTTTGGTAAGAGCATTTGCGCTGGAGTAGAATCCAGGCAAATGCTCTTTTACATCCCTTTACTTGGTGAAGATGACCACAGGTTTTCCGTTTTCGTTGGTGATTTTGACGTTGTATCCCTGTTTTAGTGCTAGTGCAGCCAATGCAGTGCCGCACAGGAAGGCCAGCTCGGTGGTTGTTATGGTGATGGTTCCTATGGTTAGCCCTACTGCACCTGCTCCTATGGCTGATGCGACGATTCCTCCGCCCAGGAGGGAAGTTCCTGCAGTGAAGGGAGCGGCAACGAGGCAGCCAATGCCAAGCAGCCCTGCTAGGATAGCTCCGCCAGTTGCTGCCTGTGATGAAGTTCTTTTATTCTTTGCCTTCTTTGCCAAGGTCGTGGCATAGGAACCAACAACCTTGATTTCTGAGGCCTCTTGCTTGATGGCCTTTTCTAATTCTTGTTTTGATCTTACTGTAATCATACTATTTCTATGTTTACTTGTTTTGAATAATATTACTTTTTAGAAGAAGCTACTGGGAATGGGGATTGTGGTCAATGCCACTCCCAGTAGTCTTTTAATGATAGGCAGGATCATAATATCCTGCGATTCTTCGGTAGCCAGGCTGTCTTATCTGTGTCTTTTGTGACGGTGGTAGGTGTTTTCCTACTTATCATTAAGCCAGTCAATGACGAGTTTGGTTACGATGGCACCAGCGACAGCGCCGACGAGCTTTCCTATGGAGTCTGATGTCTCCTTTGATAAGTTGTAATTGTTCATTTTCTTTTATTTTTATGGGTTATTACTTTGATTTTCTTCTCTTTCTGAGAATTCTCTCGATGTCTTCTGGTCCCAGGACATCAGGGTCTGGTTTGTCACCAGATAGAATGTCTGCTATGGTTTTAAAAATTTCTTCGAACATATTGAATTCTATTTATGTTTATACTATCGTTGATGGGTACTATCCCGGTTGTCACTCATCTTGTTTGCAGGAATGAGTGTATGCCTGTTGGAGGTGATTTATTGGCTCTTCTCATCGTCTTCTACAGTTTAAGGAGTACTTCTGTTACTACTTTCGTGACGATGGCAGCTACTGCTGCGCCTGCGAGTTTTCCGATAACCTCATTCTCGCTGTTTGAGTGTCTTCTTTTTCTTCTTCTGCTCATATTTCTGGGTTTTAATCTAACTTTACTGCCGCTAACTTACTTAACCATAGCGGCTTTGGCTTTCTGGGTGCAAAGGTAGCGGAATTTCGTGAAGAGATATTTCACTGACTCAATTTTCCTTGTAATTTCTACCGATGTTGTGTTATTCATCTTCGAGCCAATCAACGACCAGCTCGGTGACGATAGCTGCTACTGCGACCACTATCTGACCGATGGCATCTGTTGTTTCTTTGGATAAATCGTAATTATTCATTTTATTGTATTTTTTAGTTTGACTTTCTTTATCTGTTTCTTCTCTTTCTGAGAATTCTCAAGATGTCGTCTGGTTTCAGGTCATCTGGGTGGCCATCTGGGTCTGGTTCGTGACCAGATAGAATGTCTGCTATGGTTTTTAAGATTTCTTCGAACATATTGAATTCTATTTGTGTTTATACTATCGTTGATGGGTACTATCCCGGTTGTCACTCATCTTGTTTGCAGGAATGAGTGTATGCCTGTTGGAGGTGATTTATTGGCTCTTCTCATCGTCTTCTACAGTTTAAGGAGTACTTCTGTTACTACTTTCGTGACGATGGCAGCTACTGCTGCGCCTGCGAGTTTTCCGATAACCTCATTCTCGCTGTTTGAGTGTCTTCTTTTTCTTCTTCTGCTCATATTTCTGGGTTTTAATCTAACTTTACTGCCGCTAACTTACTTAACCATAGCGGCTTTGGCTTTCTGGGTGCAAAGGTAGCGGAATTTCGTGAAGAGATATTTCACTGACTCAATTTTCCTTGATTTTGTCAGTTGAGAGGGTCTACCATACCTTATTATATGCGCCTGTGGCATTGTCTAGTGGACGAATCCAGGGACAGAGACGATGAAGCCGTTTTCTCTTTTGCACTCAGGGTGTCCGGTAGCAGGGGCTACCACATCTTCTCTGCCTTTTTCTTTTGCTGCTGCGAGTACCATGGCCGATACGATGAAGGTGGTGTTGGCTTCTGGTTCCGGGAGACCTTCGATTGCTCCGTGCTTGACCTTGCAGACACCGCTTGCGTTGAACTCGGTATAGGTATCTGCTACTCTTGCATTTCCTTCCGTAGGGAAGCTTGTGCCATCATTCAGGGTGATGGTGTGGGGTGTTAAATTGATGAATTTCATTGTTCTCTTGTTTTTACGTTGTTTACTTTTATATTTTATGCACTGCTATCCTCCTACAGAAGTGGGGAGAAATAGTTTTCGTTTTATTTCGGGGGCAAAGGTACATGAACATAGTGAAATGACATTTCGATGGCTCATTTTTCCTTGATTTTGTGTTTAAGCCTAGAAAAACAGGGTGTTTTTGGAATGCAGGATAAGGTCGATATCTACATCCTGACCAATGATCTTCATGGCTCTGGCATAGTCCTCAGACAAAGGGACAATCAGAATGCTGTCGTTGTTGTCATACATCTTCTGAATCTCTGTTAGTTTTTGGGCTATTTCTTGCACTTCATCAGATGGCATGTCTGCCATGAAGATGGACTTCTGGACCCTTGTACATCCTTTTTTCAGTAGGAATTTTGCTATCAATGTTCTGACCTTGTTGCTGGTGATGTCGTACATGATGAAGCATATCATATATCCTGGTTTCCTTTCTGCTGAAGAGATGATGTTCAGTATCTGTCTGATTCTTTCCGGTAGGGTGGGGAGCTCGTCTAAGTTTCCCGTTACTCTACCGATGGAGCCTGTGCCGGCTAAACCGGCTTGGCCAATCAGTCTGGTTTCTATGAGATGGTTTCCTTTCATGAGGTACATCTTAGCGTTTGTATGTAATCATTCACCAGTTGCGCCATCATGCCATTGAGTTGCATGGAGGTTCCTCTCTTGGGAGATTCTACCACCGAGTATCCCTTGTGCCCGAAGAACAGGTTGATTTCTGCTTTCAGTTGATGGGTACGGAACATGAGTTTGATGCCGTACTGGATGTTTCTGGTATCATACAGCTCCACTCCTGTTTCTTCTATGTATTGCTTCAGGTCAGTGACTATGTTGGTGATTTCCTCGGGAACATAGATAGGGCGTACTTCCTGGGGCAGTTTCTTCTTTTGGCTCAGTTCAAGTCTTTCTTTGATCCTGTTCAAGGTTTCCCGGTCAGGATCCAGATTCTTTTCTACTGGTTCCAGGTCCTGTACTTGTTTCTCTTGGCTGATGCTTGGCATCTTGTCTTCCTTGATGAACAGGTCTACGCAATCCAGATCCACATAGTTCTCCAAGTTGACAGGTGTGGCTGTCATGTTAAGGATGGCATGGTCGTCCGCAGGAATGAAGCAGGCTCTGGTCACGTCATTGGTTTTGAGGTCAATGAATGTTTCCAAGCGATGTTCCTTGGCGAAGTCCCAGGCGAACTGCTTGTAGAATGATGAATAGATGTTTTCATCCAGGCATGGTTTGTCGAGCAGGAAGATGAGTTTCAAGCCACAGCCGCTAGGAGAGGTGAACATCATGGCGATGCGCTCGTCTTTTGCCAGTTCTGCTTTCAGCTCATCCAGCTGGATGCTCTTCTCGTCCACATGGTCTATGTCCAGGACAAATGATGATACTGATGAGAAGTTTGCCTTTCTTCTGTAGTCTGGGTCAAAGTGGGCGCAGACAAAGTAGGGGAGTGATTTTTTCATCAGGTTGTATTTGGCACTATCCATGTGCTGGATACTGCGCAGGACTTCTGTCTGATTTCTGAGTGATGGCTCTGGGTGAGCAATCATCTCGAATAGGTCTATCATGTTGATAGTTGTCAATTTTTCATTGGCAGCCACGATCTTGGTTCCCAATGATACAGTCTGCTCTTTCATACTAATAATGTTTTAATTGTTGTGCGAATTTTTGTATATAGAGAAATATATGGGTTTCTCTGCTTCTGGTCATTCCCTTGATGGATTCATTCTCTGAGAGGTAGTCATTGACTGACTGGATGATGACTCTTCTTCCCAGGGCTTCCAGCCATACTGCTCCTCTTTCGTCTCGGGAGTAGTAGTCCTCTGTTATGATGTTCTGGGCCAGCAGGGAATAGACGATATAGTCTATCCATACCCTGTAGAGTTCTATCATATCATAGGAAAGGACGGGTCTTCCATACTCGTCTCTGTGGAGAATGCCTATATAGGGATCTATGCCGCAGCGTATGAGGGCATTCTCAATCTTTCCATACAGAATACCATATCCGTAGTTGAGCATAGCGTTGGCAACATCTGTAGCTGGATGTTGTGAGCGCTCCTTGAAACGGTATTTTTCTGGTATGAATTGGTTCAATGCCCGGAAGTATTCCTTGGATGCATTGCCTTCATAGGCTCTGAGGTTATTGGCGATTTCTCTTACCGTGAATCCTTCTAGTGCATCTACCTTTGCGATGAGTTTGCTGATTTTGTTGCCAGCTTCCTCAACGATGAGTTCCTTCTGCCCTGTATCTACCTGCAGCATGAGGAGCAGGGCCAGTTGGTTTTGCATCTTTTGGAGGATGACCTTTTTGATCCATTCCACTGCATCCTGTGATGCCGTGAATATCAGTTGTCCTTTTCTGATGGTGGAGATGGAACCATATTTGTGGCTCCATACACAGCCCATTACATTGCCAACTTTGTCGGCCAACGTGACCCTGATGTCATTTTCAATGGCAAGTATCAAGGCGTCGGATGTGAGTACGGCACTCTTGGCTACAAAGATGGAATCCACGTCTTTAACAGGTATGCGATGGCTTCCTGTTGAATTGTTGAGCATGAAAGCTCCATTGTTGATGCTAAGTTTAGCACCGTATGAATTTAATACGATCTCCATATGTTTATGGTTTTGATTTCTGTGTGCAAAGATAAATCGGGATTTTGAAATTGTATTTCACTGACTCGATTTTCTAGGATTTTGTTGGTTAGAGGTTGATTTTTACACCTTATTGTTTCGGGTGAGGATTATTCGTTCATCACTTTTCTTGTTGTCGTTAGAATCTCTAATGGAGGGGAGGGATGAATATGTAGGATTCATGGTTAATGGTAGGAGACAGCCTTCTTTTTCTGAAGTTTGTTAGTGCTGAATAGTGGTTGGGGGGTGGTCTTGTCGTTTGTCTTTAGGTTTCTGTCTCCCTATTTAGTTAACAGAGTTAAATTTTGGGGATGAAAAAGGCTAAATATTTAAGAATAATTGGCTTGCATATCTCGAAAAAAAGTCGTACCTTTGCACACGCTAAGAAATAGTTAATTTTCGGTTAAGGAAAGTAAATATTTGTTTAGTGAAGCTCTTTAACTTATTGATAATCAATAATGTCTTATAAGGTCGAGTACGAGACCATCTTCCACTACAATAAGGATTAAGACCTATCTTATTTGCTATTCCCCTCACTAATCAACCAGTAGTACGAGACCATCTTCCACTACAATAAGGATTAAGACCTGATGAGATATGATCTTCAAAGTTGGTGACTTCACGTACGAGACCATCTTCCACTACAATAAGGATTAAGACAAGCCTTAGCTTTTACCTTAGCAGTTGCTTTACGCATGTACGAGACCATCTTCCACTACAATAAGGATTAAGACTCAATATCCATAACATTAATAAGTTATTTTAAAAAGTACGAGACCATCTTCCACTACAATAAGGATTAAGACAATAAGTTCTCCTTATTTTAAATTAATACTTTTATTAGCAGGTACGAGACCATCTTCCACTACAATAAGGATTAAGACAGATAGTTGATGATATATCCGGTGGCAGATGTTCTGTACGAGACCATCTTCCACTACAATAAGGATTAAGACTCAATAACCATAAACTCATAGTCATTACCGTTGAATGTACGAGACCATCTTCCACTACAATAAGGATTAAGACTTACTAAAATATACACCTTTTGTATCAAAATCATTTAGTACGAGACCATCTTCCACTACAATAAGGATTAAGACTGTGAATACACTAAGACCCATCTTAATCGCACCGTCTGGTACGAGACCATCTTCCACTACAATAAGGATTAAGACATCAAGATCGAAATCTGCCATTTGTTCTAATTTTGTACGAGACCATCTTCCACTACAATAAGGATTAAGACGTCATCAACATACTCTGTACCAGCAGGCTGAAAGTTGTACGAGACCATTGTCCACTACAATAAGGATTAAGACTTTAATACCTGTAGCTTTACCATTGAGCGCTGCTTGAGTACGAGACCATTGTCCACTACAATAAGGATTAAGACAAATTAAAACTTATGTGAACAAATAATAGGATTAAACGTACGAGACCATTGTCCACTACAATAAGGATTAAGACACCTCCTCATCAGTCCACTTAGATACCTTGCCACGGATGTACGAGACCATTGTCCACTACAATAAGGATTAAGACTTAGAGAAACGCTTAGCGTTTCCATAATTTGCCAAAGTACGAGCCCATTGTCCACTACAACACGGATTAAGACTTACATTAATTTCTGACATAATCATATCCTTTTTGAGTACGAGACCATCGTCCACTACAATAAGGATTAAGACTTGGCTAGCTGGTTAAGTATGGGATGGAATAACATAGTACGAGGCCATTGTCCACTACAATAAGGATTAAGACAGCCCTTCGATGGTGATACCTGATGCTGACAGCAGTACGAGACCATTGTCCATTACAACAAGGATTAAGACAACACATCACCCTTCTTACAAGCGAACTTAGACAGTACGCGACCATCGTCGATTACTAAGGATTATGATTATTTGTTTGTGAGTTGTTCATAGATTATTTTGTTTCATAGGTAGGGTTAATCGTTGCATAAAAAATCCCATATCAAGGTTGGTGCCCTTGGTATGGGATTGATATTAATATTCTTAAGCAGGAGCTTCTTTTTTCTTACTTCTGGTAGGAATCATAAAGTTCCTTGGCCTTGTCTTCTCCTAGGAAACCGGTCAGCTTTCTCCAGATACCACTCTTGTCAAATGGCTTGGCAAGTTCCTTCACTTCCTTCTTGGATGGTTCCTGTAGCAAGCGCATTGATGTATTGAAGAGGGCGTTGCTGTCGGATTCGTTGAGCTGTGATGTCTTGAAGTCTTTCTGCCATTTTTCTACCTTCTGGAAGCATACCTTGAAGTCCTTGATGCTATAGTTTACGCCATCTCCTGCGAGTTTATCAAGGGTAGTGCCCAGACCAGCAGCATGTTCCTTTTCTTTAGCTTCCTGGGCAGCCTGTGCTGCTTGTTGCTTTTTCTCTTCTTCCTGCTTGGCAATCTGTTCATCGATATCGGCAACGATTTTACGTTCTTCCTGGATGTTGATTCCTTTTTTGAGGAGTTCATCCATGATGTCGTTATAGAGTTGCTTAGCCTTTTGGAAATCCTTGGTTTCTACATAGCTCTTGGCAAGAGCATATTGCTCGGAGAGTGATCTGCGGGCTTCTTTTTCTGCTCTTTCACCTTTAGCCTTGAGTGCAAGGTCTCTGATCTTATCCTTGTCTTCATCAGATAGCCATGAGTGGATTGGTGTACCTTTTTCCTGGATCTTGTTGAATGGATTCTTCTTCTCGAACTTGCTGTCTCCATACTCTTTCATCTCCATCATTCTGACTTCTTCGTCTGTATGTTCACTGAGGATATTGACGAGTTGGGTGATGCTTTCGGTTTGTGCCCACAATTGCTGGTAGTTCTCATAAGTGAACACCGACATCATTTCTTCAAAGCGCTGCATATAGTAGTTCATGTCCTGGCTAAAGCCGCGAAGGGTGATGTCTTCCTTATTGATGTGGCATTTGCCGAAGCCAAAAGCCTTGGCCATACCCAGGTTGAAGAATACATCTGGAGTCATATTGAACGTCAGGGCAGCCAATATAGCTCCAATCTCAGCTTCTCTTGTATTATGCAAGGAAATTCTGAGTGTAAAGGTTTGTCCGGCAGGAAGGGCCTTGAATGTTGTTCCCACATTCTTGTTTTCTCCTTGTGGAAGCTGGGTGGTGGTTCCCTTAGAGTGGATTCTATATAGCTTTCTTCCTGCGATACCCTCGTTTTCATCATAGGTCTTGTATGGTGAATGCTGTTGCTTCAGATACAGAGGATAGTAGGAGGCCTTAGGGGTTCCCAGAATTCCCTTTGTCTCTATAAGCTCAGAGTCCTCTACTGTTCCCTCCATGAAGGCATGGCTGATTTGCACTCTTCCTTTCAGGTTGTCGTCACCAGTGTAACCAAACAGGGTTTCTCCCAGGTCGTGTCTGGTCTTGTCGGCCTTTTGCAGGATTTCTACCTGTTGGCGTACATTGTTTCTGAATGGGAGTTTGAACATTCTGGACATACCGAGGATTTCCTGACCATTTTGCATCTTGAGATAGAATACCGGTATTTCATAACCCTTTTCAAGAGCCATTAGGAAACAGCCTTTTCCTTCTTTTTCCTTGGCGAAATCTGGAGTTCCTTCATAGATACTCTTGAAGGCTCTGATGGTTTCTTCGCTTAAAGGGATGCTCTCACCTCTGTCTGAAGGGAACAGCAGTTCATGTTTTTTACCTTGCATGAGTCCTGTGCAGACGATTCGGTAGCTTATTCCATCTTTTTCTCTCTCAGGATAGGTAGGATAATGGTTGGAATCCGAGCCTACTGAAACATTGGTTTCCCAGACAGAGCCATTTGGTTTATATCCTGGGAAATTCAAGCCTACTTCTATGCTATTGATCTTTTCCAGTTGTCCATCGCATGGGGTGAAGAAATATCTCTCACCTTCCTTTGAGAGCCAGCCTGGTATGGCATTATTTACCTTATTGAGGTATTCGGCGCTTTTAGCCTTATTCATTCTGTTGGCCACATCACGATAACCAAACCATCTGTTCTGGAAGTCCTTGTCCTCCTGCATCTTGCCGAAGGACATGATTTCTATGATTTCACGCAACATTCCCTTGATGGTGGTGCCTGGGATGAAGTAGTGGCGTTTTCCGTCCTTACCCATGATATGGGCAGAGTGCTCATTCAGTGCACCATCGCGTGTGAAGAGAGGAGATACGTTCTTGATTTTCACCTCGATCACTCCATCCTCTGACTCTGAGAATGGCAAGTCCTGGGTAACCTGCTCACTCCAGGAAGGGTAGAACACCTTTTCATTGAGTGGCACGAAATTATAGGGTGCTGTAATTTTCATTTTGCAGTTCCTCCATTATTTTTCAAATCCAACGAATATGTTTGCCTTGAGCTGAAGGGTAGGCATGTTTTCACAAAGCTCATCCTTCACCTCTTCCCACTGGCGCAGGAACTTTAGTGCCTTCACGCCAGGAAGACGGTGTGGCAGGTAGGTAACCGGAGTTGTGGTGGCAGAGCCATCCAGTTCTTCCTGCTTTACCTCGTATGTTGTTACGAAGTAATTTCCATCCACATAACGGATCTGGATAGAAGTGTTTTCTTCCGGGTTCCACAGCAGTCCCTCTACGACGAAAGGATTCTCGCCGTCTGTAAGGGTAAGAGAAAGAGGTTCTCCTTCTCCTATGATTCTTGGCTTGCTCTGGTCGCTTTGCCAGAGGTAGCCTTCATATTTTGCATTTTTTATCTGATGTTCCATGCTTACTCTTGTATGTTAAGTGTTCCGATGAATATACCATTTCCTCTGTTGGTACCACCGCCCAGTGGCAGGAGGCCGTCGCAGATGTCCTGGAGGGCTTTCTCGAATGCCTTTCTGACATCTTCGTCTTGAAGGGCTTCCTTTTCAACCCAGATCTCTTCCACGAGTTCCTGGTTTTCCGCTGTGCTTACCTTTTCCTGGAACAGGGCACCGTCCATCACTCCACCGGTAAACTTATCTACCCTGATGTGAGGAAGAACCTTTGAGTCCGTGTTCTCAATGAAGACATCTGAGAAGATGGCCTTTCCTCTGGATGGTTTGATGTCTCCTTCGTCCAGTGTGGTGCCGAAGATATCCAGGCATGCCTTGTTTCTGTCGCTTGCGATAGCCTCTGCGTTGTCCACAAAGTGCTTCGTGAGGCGGTTCCAGTGGTAGGCTGTACGGTGTGAAATGGCTCCTTTGACGGATGTTGCCGGTATCAGGCTCTTGGCCTCCTTGATTTCTGGCTTGCCAGTTGACCAGTCCACATAGTTTTCCTTGACGGGTGTCATATCGGCATCTTCGTCTCCGAATCCTGATGAGAACAGGAAGAAGTTCAATGGCTTGAGAGTGAGGGTATATTTGATCCAGTCAGCTCCCTGCAGTTCACTTGCCTTCTTCTCGATGGCCTCATTCCAGTCCTCTTCCAGCGAAGATGACTTTTTCAGGTAGGCATCGAGGTCTTTTTCCTGAGTCAGGTCATAGCTTGCGTACTTCAAGCTCACGACCTTCATGCTTCCGAAGCCGTTTCTCGTTCCGCTGCCGACTCTGAAGGTAGGAGAGGAGATGGTGTTCAGAATGTTCTGCATATTCTCGTCATCCTTCGTTTCTGAGAGGAGTTCCATCTCGAAGATGAATCGGGTGTCTTTATACACAACCTGTTCGTCGAACTTGCCATGGTCTGCGCCTGTACCCTTTTCCGTGATTCTTACATGTTGGCGGATAGGCAGTACCTCAAAGGCCTTGAGATACTCATCCTGCTCTATGTTCTTAAGTCCGTCCATGGCCTTCTGGTTGCTGCCTAGAAGCAGTGCGTCGGAAATGAGGACCTTGGAGCCTTCTCCCTTGTCTCCTTTCTGATATCCGAAGATAGAGTCTCTCTCCTTCAGGTCTTTCAGGCTGTGACGGATGATGCCCATGAGTGATGTGCCCGGGATATATGGCAGGTCATTCACGTCTCTTGCCACGGGTGCATCTGTAATGATGTCCTTCTCGCCGCTACCCACTGCCAGAGGTGATGTTGCCTCCAGGGTGATGCGCGCGATCATGCGGTATTTATATTTTGTTATCTGCATTGCTCTATTGTTTTTTGGCCATTTCAGAGGCAAGGTTCACTAATGCTCTTTGAGACAGGTCTCCATACTCCTGGTTGTTACCCATCTTCTCTATAAACTCTCTGAGGATTTTGTCTCTCTGCTTGGCTTTCCAGTCCTTGGCCTTGATTCCATGGGTAATATAGCCGATTGACTCTATGACTTCGGTTCTTGGATCTGTTGGAGACGGCTCTCGCTTTTTCAATTCCTTCTTGTCGAAGAGTTCAAGGAGAATCTCGTTCATGGTAGGATGCTGGAGGGCGATGCTGCGGATGGCACCCCATTGAGAAGAGAATTTGCCTTGTGAGAACAATGGCTTGTACTTACTGACGAAATTGTTCACCTGTTCATAGATATAGACAGAAGAACTGTTCTTGTGCTTCTTTCTTGCCAGGAATGACAGCAGCGGTGTTCCCTCCAGCGCTCTTGTCTCTGTAGCCTGAGCTTTTGTCTTATGGGTGAGTTGAAGGGCTGTCTGACCATTTTCCCCTGCCTTTTGCAGCAGGTTCCATCCATAGATGACCTTACCGAATCCCTCATTCTTATAGTTGCCTACATAGGAAGGAAGCTGTGATTCTGTTGGTGGTTCATGGAGCTTGACAACGAAGACACTGCCTTTTTCGATACCCACACGGTCTGCATCTCTGGTTTGGCGCTTGCCATTCCAAGGAGCATATTGGAAGGTTCTGATCTGTGACTTCTCCCAGTCGATTTCTCCGTTGAGTCCCAGCATCTGGGCTGTTGGCTGGAAGGTTGCCGTTCCTGTTTCATCCAGGAAGATGAGTCTGCCATCGGCATAGACCGTGATATAGTTACTTCCATTGATAGAGAACTGGGATGCTGCAGATGGAATTTCCTGGAAGGAAGCTTTCGTGATTTCAATGAGACCATACTGTGCAGTCTTGGATCTACCCACATGTTTTCTTCCTGTCAGCTTTTCCTCGATAATAGGGGCAAGGGCTTCATTGTCTATCTCTACGGAGAAATAGAATTCGCTTCCCTTCTCCAGTCCTTCATATCCGAACATCTGGCTGTCCTTACTTCTGCGAAGTGTTCTGTCATAGGCACTCTTGATGGCAAAGTTCTTCAGACTCTCTACTGCATTAGCCTCGTTTTCTGCAAACTCATAGTAGCCTTCGCGGCATTGTTTGAGCTGCTGTGGCTGGCCACCAGCACCATGCTTGTCATCTGAGCGGCTATAGAAGTGGTGGATATAGCTTTCCTCACTCAAGGATTTGAGCTTTGGGTAGAAGAGGGATGCAGGAACATGGAGGCTTCTTGTCTTGGCATCCTTGGATGCCGGATGTGCGTCTCCGAATCTTACATGTCCGCTATGGAAGATTTCTGCCTGCTCTTGGGGCTGGAAGTTCATGTAGTCTTTAGCTATGATGCCCAGGAAGCAGTTGCCTGGAATGAAGGTCAGGGATTCCTGGTTTCCTTCTGTGGCTGCTCGCTGGTTCAGGATGACATCTGAGAGCAGTTTACATTTGAATTGAAGAGTTTTCATGCCTTACCTCCTTTCTCTATACTGAATTTACATCTGCCCAAGCCTCTGTTTCTGCCTGTTCCCATATGTTTGATGAAGCCAAGTGCCGCTTCCAATACGCTTTCCATGTCATCATCCACATAGAGGATTGTTGCGTAGAGCGTGCATGGAATGGTGGTTTCGATGGTGCGAAGGCTATGCTCCTGGGTGATTCCGTTTTTTTCGTCAATGGCTGTTGCCACCTTATTTATATATAGCAGGTCTTCCACATGGTTGGAAAGGATACTTTCAGCCTCGTCTTCTTTGAGGGTAGCATTGGTGAAGAACAGGGTGCCGGATGGCAGCACTTCTTCAGCGGTAGCTGCCTTGCCGAAGGCTTTCTCCAGGTCCATGTCCAGACCTCTGAGGGCAGCATAGTCCTCTACAGCTTCTCGAATGAGGCCTTTGATCGTCTTGCCGGGAATATATGGCAGCCCATTGGTGTCCTTGATGACGAGGGAGTCTGCGTCTGCTCCGGCAGAGAGTCCCGACCCGCAATGCCATGGTGAGAAGAACTCTATTTTTATATTTAAGTCTTTCATTGCTTTATCCTTCCTTTGTTTTTTGGGTGAGAATTGTATTTAAGTCCAGCAGATCCGCTGCAGGATAGAACGCATCTTCAGACAGTGTTCTCTTCTGAGGGGTGATGGCTTTTTGGAAAGTTCCCTTGGTAGAAGCTGAGAGCATGGTATAGCTGCGAGCAGCAGCCTGCTTGGCCATTTCTGTGTTCTGGTGCATGGCGGTCATCCATTTTCTGATGCTGGTCTTGGCTACGTTGCCCTCTTTACCATTGAGTTGATTGGCTGCATCTTTCAGGTCTTCTATCGTCCAGTATTCCTCCGTCTGGTGCAGGAAGTAAGGTCCGAAGTTGAAGGATAGTCCCTTTTGTGGGGTCTTTTCCTTCAGGATCATATTAGGATAGCTTTCTATGAAGCTGCCCTGTACCTTATAAAACATCACACTCGATGGTGCATTTGGGGCATCTTTCTGGATGAGTGGATTCTTTGAAACGATTTTAGCCTGTGTACAGAGGGTTTCTGCCAGGTCATATCCGTAGTGGAAAGGATAGGAAGACTTGATGAAGGCAATACCTGCGCATGCTGTGAGTCCGTTCTCTGCGCCCAGCTTTTGCCTGGTGGCATTCTCGAACTCTTCAAGATAGACCTTCACGTAGTCAAGTGCAAGGCTTGCCTTGCATATCATGGTCATGTCATCTCCACCCAATACCACAGGACGGAAAGGGAAGATGCTTGAATCTTGTCTGTAGTCTTCAGCGGTATATACTTTCTTGAAGGCTGCATGAGCTGCCTGGCAGGTGGCCTGATTGAGGTTTGTGGAAAAACGTTCAAATTCTTTTGGGGAACCGCTGAACTTGGACAGGATTTGCCCCAGACCATTACCATCAGCATGGATAATGGCAATCCAGTCATTCTCTCCAGTGAGGTCCTTAATGTCCAAGGCGATGTTTTTTGGGGAGAGTTCCTTGATGCCAAAGCTCTTTTCTGCCAGGGTGATGGTAGCCTTGCCGCCGATTGATAAGTTGCGTTTCTTTAGGGTTCCCTCATCCAGGTATTCCTGACTTTCCTGAGTGACGGCTGGAAGCCCTGTGGTTCTTGAACGTTCTACGCCCATGAAACCTACAGTCATGCTCTTGGAAGGTTTGTTGCGTTGGATCTTCAGCTTTTTCTCCAGCTGATCCATGCAGGAAGCGAAGTTTGCTTTGAACTCTTCTTCCGTTACCTTTACAACAGCCTGGCTGATGGTGATACCGGGCGCAGCCAGCATCACTGTTCTTGGAAACTCCAGAACAGTTTTCTCACATTCCTGAAGGTTGTCATAGACACATTTGATGTTACCGGCTGCTTTGATGATTGACGTGCCCCCTTGCTCATAGGTGGATTCAAACAGAGTGGTACATACCTTCTCAACCAACTCACTGCCACCAACGACATCTTTAAGTGAGTTGGTCGAGAAGATAAATCCTTGAATGCCCTGTATGGAGGCTCCATATATGTATTTATTTTTCTCCATCTTGTTTTGTTTTAAGATTGTGGGTGTAAAAGTATAAAAAAAAGATGGGAAAAACTATTTTTTCAGCAAAAAAATGCGTTTTATCGGATTTTTTTTGTATTTTCGCCACAAAAACAAGAAATGGAAGCAACTGACATCGCCATATTGAGATTGAAGGAATCCTTGAGTTCAGTAGAACTCAGGTGTTTTCGTGGTGCCATTATAGATCTGGTATGCAGAGAAAATCCTTATTTTCATAATCATGAGGCAAATGGGCTGAGATATGGATATCCCTTGGTTCAGTACAAGGTGATAGACTCTCATGTATGCCTGATTGGAATAGCGGACGCTGCCATGGCGGTGATGGAACTGGTGGGAAAGTTTCCTGCCAGTCTCAAGATTGGTAAGAAGGAGATGGTGTTTCATGTACAGGATTGTACGCTGACTCCATATTTCCCTCAAATGGAAGTGCCCCCTAAACTTTATCATCTGACCAACTACATTGCCCTTACTGATGACAACTTCAAGAAATACCATTCCATGCTGGCCCTTACAGACAAGGTGAATTTTCTGGAGAAGGTCATCACAGGCAACATTCTTTCCTTTTTGAAGGGCATTGGCTATCATGCTGCTGAGCAGATAGAATGTGCCATCACTCAATTGAAAGAGCCTGTGGAACAGAGCTACAAGCATGTGAAGTTTGACACCTTTGATCTGATGTTTGTCAGCAACATGGAACTTCCTGACGGCATTGCTTTGGGAAAGAGTGGTAGCGTGGGCTTTGGTACGCTTTCCAGACGGGAGCTTCCTGATAGATTTAAAAACTTTAATCAGTAATATTATGGCAAAGGTACTCATATCATTTATCGGTACAGGTCCTCTGGTGAACAAGGGGACATTGGGGGAGGAGAAGTCTGCCCGTGAATATCGCAGGGCTTCTTATCATCTGGGTGAAGAGAATCTGGGTGAATACTCATTTATGGCAGCTGCTCTTTATGAAACACAGAATATAGATAAGGTCATATTGATCGGTACTGCCCATTGTATGTGGGAAGAGGTATATCGCTATTTTCAGGAGAAGAACGGCGGTGTGGTTGACGAGGATGTCTATTGTGAAATCGCAGAACATTGTGAAGCGGCAACCAGCAAGAGTGAATTGTATATCCCTCATGCCAAGGAGATAGAGGCGGCTATTGGAAAGGATGCCCATCTTGCTCTTATTAGATATGGCGTGAATGAGGAGGAAATCAATGAGAATATCAACAACATCCTGCAGCTGAACCAGTTGCTCTCTACGGGAGATGAACTCATCGTGGATGTTACCCATTCTTTCCGCTCATTGCCTATTACCATCATGAATCTGCTTCTTTATCTGAGGAATGTCAGCAGCAAGAATATCAGAATCTCTCATATATATTATGGTATGATAGAGATGAGCAAGGAATATGGTTATGCTCCGATTGTGGATTTGAAGAAAATCCTCAAACTCAATGACTGGATTGTGGGAGCCATGGCTTTCAAGCAGTATGGAAATGCCTATCAGATTGCAGGGCTCATTCAGCAGGAGGATGCGGATGTGACCAATCGTTTGAAGCATTTCTCGGATGTGATGAATCTCAACCATCTGTATGCCATCTCTCAGGAGACCCAGTCTTTGAGAGCTTTGATGAAAAAGGATTTTGAATCGATGTTGCCTGAAATGATCGTGAAACCGGTTGTGAAGGATTTTCTCAATAATTTCAAGGGAACCGAGCAGGATCCAGCACGGTTCCAATATCAGCTGGCCCAGTGGCAGTTTAAGCACATGAACTATACGGCTGCCTTGATTTCCTTGCAGGAGAGCATTCTTTCCTATGCCTGTCAGCTTGCAAATCACGACCCTTTTGACAAGGATGAGCGTCAGAAAATTAAGGATGTTATTTGCAATGACAAGGAGTTCATACCATTTGAGTTGAGAGGAGTATATTTCGAGATTACCAAAAACAGAAATGTTGTGGCTCACGCTTTGGAGAGTAATTTCTCTTCGGGCAAGATTATTGAAAGTTTAAGAACATCGCTTATTACGGCGGGTAAATACATTAACTAATAATTTAATGATTATGGGAAAAGGTATCATAATGTATCAGAAGCGCTTGGAACTCATTGATGAATGTCTGCGCAATTATGAACGTCCAATGACTGTAAAGGAAATTTGTCACGAATGTAATCACAAACTAGGTGTGCAGTATACAGATCGTACGTATCGTAACGACTTGGAAAAAATCGAATTCGAGCTAGGCGGTAAAATAAACAGGGATCAGAAAAGAGATGGCTGCCAATGTTTGGTATATCAAAATGTTGGTTTCTCTATTAAGGGTGATACTGTTGCCAATCAAGTTGTTATATGCAATTTAGATAAAATCAAGAAAGCTTTGGGTGATTTTCTGGGATTGGGCTTGGAGTCTTCCTTGACCACCCTGACTGATGAAATCAACAAGTTCATGGGGTATGACGATAATAATCGTCCTGTCATTTCTTTTGAGAAAGTATTACTGGAGTCTCATGGAAGGGTGAAACCTCATGATTTGCTGGAGCTTTTACTCAAGGCTATCATACAGCATCAGACCATGGACATTAGATATGAGGTTCCTGGAAGAGGTAAGCGTGAGTGGACCGTATTCCCTCAGTTCCTCAAGCAGTATAACCAGCGATGGTATCTCATTGCCACCAAGCACAGAGACGAGGTGGAGGGCAAAATCTACAACCTGGCTCTGGACCGAATTCTCAAGATGGAGGCCAACCAGCATATTCATTATAAGGAATGTGACGTTGATTTTTCTGTTTACTTTGAAAATGTGGTGGGTGTAACCAAGCCGGATGGTGCGGAACCGATTTTAGTGAAGTTACGTATAGAACGCGGTGAGTATCCATATATAGAGAGCAAGCCTATCCATGCATCTCAGAAAGTAATTTCTGAATACGGAGAAGACAAGGATTATGTTTACGTATCTTTATATGTGTATGACAACTTTGAGTTGAGGAGCAAGATCTTGTCATATGGTAGTAAGGTTACAGTCATGGAGCCTAAGAGTTTAAGAGATAAGCTTGTTCATGATTTGAAGAAGTCTCTTGAAAATTATCAGGATTAAGCTTTATGAGTAGAAGAGTTTTTTTATCTGTCTTGGGAGTGGCTTTCTATGAGACCTGTCGATATAGAAAGGATGATTTCACGGGAAGTGAGACTCTTTTTGTACAGAAAAGTTTACTCGAATATCTACAGCAGCAGGAGAACTGGGGAGTAGAAAACGACCTGGTTCTTATGCTCCTGACGGATTTGGCAAGAAAGAATAACTGGGACAAGAATCTGGAGACTCGTTTCTGTGCCAAGCTTCAGAAGGAGGTAGCGTATCAGGGATTGGAGAAGATATTGCTGGATATGAATCTCTCTTATCAGGATATAGCGATTCCGGATGGCAAGGATAGTGAGCAGATGTGGGAGATATTTGAGGTTATCTTTGATAAGCTTCAGGAGGGTGATGAACTGTATCTTGACATCACCAACAGTTTCCGTTATCTTCCTATGCTGCTGGTGGTGCTTGTCAACTATGCCAAGTTGCTCAAGAATGTGAAGGTAAAGGCTATCTTTTATGGCAATTACGAGGCTCGTGACAAGGAGAGCAATATCGCGCCTATCATGGATCTGCTGCCACTTTCTGTTCTACAGGACTGGACGTTGGCGGCTTCTGATTATTTGCGATATGGTCAGGTAGAGAAGCTCTTTGAGTTGTCGGAATCTTCCATCAACCCTATTCTGAAAGATCCAAGTACCCGAACTGATGACGTCAAGCTATTGAGGGCTTTTGTCAATCGTCTGAAAGATTTGGTGGGTGAGCGTATCACTTGTAGGGGCTTGACTATCATTGAGAACAAGAATGTTGGCTTATTGGAAAAGGCTGCCAAAGATATACAGAAAGTCACGATTCCACAGCTAAAACCTGTGTTTGAAAAGATTAAAGAGTCCCTGGATATTTTTGGTGCGAAGGAAGATATCTTGAATTGTATCAAGGCAGCCAGATGGTGTTGTGATAATAAGATGTATCAGCAGACAACTACCTTATTGGAAGAAGGATTGATAACATTCTTATGTTGTCATTTCAAATTGGATTACAAAGAAGAGAACTTTCGTAATCTGATGGGACAGTGTTTAAGGGCAAAGACCCGTCCAAACGAGAAAACTGTTTTTAATGATCCGGCCTTGGCAGAGAAATTGTTAGATGACTCAGTAATCTGGGAGAATAAGCAGTTTGTTACAAGCTTTCAGAGTATAGGGAAGTTGCGCAATGATTACAATCATGCAGGATTCAATAAAAATCCAAAAGAAGTAAAGAATATCATCGATAACGTAGAGAGCTTAATGGATGATATAGAAAGTATTTTATCAAAAATATAGTTATTTTTTTGCCATCACTCTTTAGGAAATATCCTTTTATAGTGGTGGCAACTTTATATTTGGGTTTGTGATTTTTACTTATTTGTTAACTGCTGTGAAATTAAGCTTTCTTATGGGTCACCAGTAAAAGTGTGTGGATTAGGCATAGATCTTCATTAGTCTGAAGAG
>OGQF01001004.1_pt1 | contig 21523 bp, 13 predicted proteins | sample 1553141 | NCBI WGS metagenome assembly OGQF01 (sample SAMEA2580005, study PRJEB22360) | human gut metagenome | biome: human gut; feature: human-associated habitat; material: faeces | place: Denmark | collected 2008/2010
CGTAAATGCTGCTCCCGAAATCCGGAGAATTGGTGATGTCAAACGTAACCTTTACACCAAATTCGCCACGTTTAGCCGGGCGGTTGATGACGATAATGGCCGTATCTTGCATTTGTCCTGCTTCAATCCGGTAAGGGTTGAAGAATTGTATTTCTGCCGTTTCAATGGAATCAGCCAAAGGAAGAGTTTTCAAACTGTATTCACGAGCCTGCTCCGATGTTTTGCCGGCAACGGCAACAAGCAGGCGCATGGTGTCGGTCCTTAATGAATCCCCGTAGTAAAGATCGTACATCCAGTTGCCGTCTTTTTGTCCGGTTTTCCTAAACGCAAAGTCTATCTTTTCGTCGAATTTGTCTGGCTCTTCAGAAGTCCAGGGTTTTTCTGCAGCTCCCGGAAGTGCAAAATAGAGCCCGTCTGTCTCTTCATAAAGGAACGACTCCTTCTTTTCGCAAGAAATCGCCAGAAGTGCCAGCAGACAGATGTATAGTATATTTTTTATCATAATTCAAATCGATTTTTATTGTTAGTTGTACTCTTTTTCATCATCCGGCAAGGGGAATACATATTGGAAGGCTGACATTTTTCCTTGAAGGGTCTCTGGACATCCGAAGAAGTCTTTCATGGCGTGACGCTTCAGGAAATAGAAGTATTGGCCTTCTGCAAAGAATTCTTTGCGGTATTCTGCATCCAATGCCTCTTCGGTAACGCTTGCGACATCGTATCTGCTGGAGATACCGCGGGCGTTGCGCAGTGTATTCAGATAGGTTACGTCACCGCTCGCTTCGGCTGCAATCAGATACATCTCTCCCAAACGGATTAACGGTATCTTTTCGTTGTAAGCCGGTTGGTTGCTCGTTATGTATTTGCGGGTCATCATACCCTTTGTTCCGCCAAAGTAGAATCCATAGCCGCTTTTGTAGCGGATGTCATTGATACCGGTTGATGTATTTGCTTCAAACATTTCCTGACCTCTCTCTAACTTCACCCATAATGCTTGTCCTTCATTATTGGCTTCTGTGTTAAAGTAAGTTTCTACTCTGTCGTCCATATCATCCATGTTCAGACCGAATACTGTTTCATCGAACATAGAGATATCTTTGGAGTTGTCCCGTACCAATTGCAGGCCGCAACTGTCAATCACCTCTTGTGCCAAACGGGTAGCTTCTACTAAGTCATCTGAGTTACCACGATAGAGGTGAACTCTTGCCTGTAAGGCTTTGCTTGCATATTTGTTCATGCGGTGTCCACGATATGAGCCGAATGGGTAAGCACTGTTGTCGCCCCAGTTGACAGAGTCTTGAGCTAGATATTTGTCTGCCTCTTCCAGGTCGGCAAGAACTAATTCTATTACCTTGCTTGCGCTTAACAATGGTGATTTTTCCGGTTTGAACTCTTTGCGGTAAGGGATGCATTGCATCTCCGGATTCTCTTTGTAGATAGGACCATACATGCGCAACAAATCAAAATGAAGGAATGCTCTCAGTGCAAGAGCCTCGCCTTTCATCAGTTCCCAAGCTCCGGGAGTTTTGATTGCCTCTTGTCCATTTTTATCCAGGTAGTTGAGCAGATTGTTTACATTCGCTATGGTTTGGTACATGTTGCCCCAAATGCTCAACATATATCCTTTGGCATGGTCTGTATCTGTATAGTCATATACATTGGTGTTTTGTCCTTTCAGGTTACCTTCTGTATCATCATAACGTTGTACCAGTTTTTCAATGAAATACCAGGTCAGGTCTTTCCCGTATAATTCATCTTTGGTCATTCTGCCGTAACAACCGGTCAGTGCGCTCTGGAAGCCGGTCTCATCTTTGTACAGGTCCTCGGTCTTGATATCCGTTTTGGGGGATACGTCAAACCAGTCGGAGCAAGCGCTTCCTGCTACAGCCACGGCAAGTGTTAAAAATATATTTTTAATTTTCATGATTGTCTTTTTCCTTTTTAGTTAAACAATACAGACATGGAAAGGTTTACCGTACGGGCAAACGGATAGTCGGTTCCTCGTTCCTGTTTTACACTGGAGATACGTCCTAAATCCTGCATAGAACCGGTCAGGTTGATGCCGGCAATCTTGCATTGTTTCAAGAAACCGAATTTTTTCGGGTCAAAGTGATAGCCGATAGAAATAGATGAGAATGCTATCTCGTTTTTCTTCTGTACAAATCGGGAGCTTAATTCAGTGGTTCTTCCTGAAAATGCGATAGATTTGTATTTGGCAATGTCGCCCGGTTTACGCCAACGGTCTTTGGTTGCACGGCGGTCAGCATTGTGTAAAAGATTTACATTTTCGATGCGGTCAACCAACGTTTGGTTATAAGTGTAGGCTCCGAATTCGTAAGTGAATCCTAAGTTTACAGACCAGTCTTTCCAAGTCAGACCGGATGTGATGCCTCCACGGAATTTAGGCTCAGTGTCTCCGCCAGCCACTTTGTCGTTAGCATTCCAGAAGAAGGTTCTCTCTCCGTTGCGTTTCAGGAAAATCTCGTTACCTGTAGCCGGATCAATTCCCAATGAACGTACTACAAATAACTGGGTTGTTGATTTACCTTCTTCGTAGATAGGAAGGGGTTTTTCCTTGTTTTTCAAGTTTTCTTCGTTCACTTTTTTGATTTCGTTGGAAATCTTTTTCACCTTGTTGCTGTTGTGGTTACCGTTGATTGAAACGTTCCATTGGATTTGACGTTCGTAATCCTGTATCGGAGTGAAGCCCAATGTAACATCGACACCTTTGTTGGAGATAGCTCCGATGTTGGTCATCAAGGTCGGGAAACCGGTAGATGGTGCAATGTTGTTATCCAACAGCAATTGGTCGGTATAGTGGTTATAATAGTTGACAGATGCAGTCAAACGGTCTTGGAAGAAACCTAATTCAATGGCTGCACTGAAGTCTTTTGTTGTAGACCAGTCCAAATCCGGATTACCGAATCCTTTCAGTTCTGCTCCGATTACTCCGGATGAAAGGTACTGGAACATTAAGTCTTCAAATGAGTAGCCTTCTACAGCCTGATACGGGTCGTAGTTTTGCGAACCGGTGATACCGTATGATGCGCGTAATACCAGGTTGGATACGAATGAGCCTTCCAGCCATTTCTCACGGGATGCATTCCAACGGGCACCAACAGACCAGAAAGGTTTCATTTTGGTGTCTGCTCCAAACTGTGACGACATATCACCGCGGAGGTTGAAATCCAATGAATAACGGAAGTCATACATGTAGCTGACGGTTGCAGTCAGACCCATACTGCGAGAAGTGGTTTCATTACTGTTTACATCATTCTTCTCGATTTCCTGGGCAAACATGAAGTCGGTCATGTTGTCATTCGGAAATCCTTTTGCCTCTAAGAAAATACCTTCTGTCTGGTTCTGTGCGATTTCCCAACGGGCAAACATACTCAACAGGTGTTTGTCTTTTGTCAAGTTGTAGTTGATAGAAGCATTGGTGCTCCAGTTCATGGTGTTACCAGTACTCTTGTTGTATGTTCCTCTTTCCAGAAGCGGAGTGTCGTTCTTTTCGAAGTCTGTGTGGTTCATAGACTTGAATGTCTCTCCGGATGACATACCTTTCGTTAATGAGAATTGGGCTGTCAGACGGAGATTTTCACGCATGGCAAATTCCAAAGAAAAGTTGTCTACAACATTGAAGTTTTTGGTCTCGTCCTTATGTGCAAACTGGGTGTTATATAATGGGTTGGCAATATCGGAATATCCGCTTCCGTTATATTTTCGCTCGATGATTTTCTGGTAGTTGCCGTTTTCATCTGTCTTGGTGTAATAGGGGTTCATTTGTGCATAGGTAGAGAAACTGCCGTATGGACTATTGGTTCCCTTGGTGTTGTCAATGCTCAACTGATTGGAGATATTCCATTTTTTACGACGGTATTGCAAGCTCAATGAGAAGCCAAGTGTCTGACGACCGGATTCTTTGATAACTCCCGGGTCATTTCCGTAGTTTAAGTTCAAGCTATAGCGAAGAGCCTCGTCTCCTCCGTCAACGCTCAACGTGTGGCGGTGAGTAACGGCGGTACGTACCGGTTCCGACAACCAATAGGTGTCTACGCCACGGGCGATTTCACGTTTATAGTGGTTGTAATAGTTCTGTAGTGGGGCTAACAGGGTGTTGGCTAAAGGATTGCCATTTTCAGCGTGAGTGAAAAGTCCGGCATCGTATTCAAATTGCAATTTTTCTGCAGCATCCATTAGGTTGTAGCTGGAGAAGTCCGGGGCAGTAATACCAACGTTGGTAGAGTAGGTTACGTTCAATGCGCCCGGTAGCGGTTTTTTGGTTTCAAATACCACAACTCCGTTGGCTGCACGCGAACCGTAAATAGCGGTTGCAGATGCGTCTTTCAAAATAGTGATGGAAGCTACGCGTTCCGGGTCAAGGTCAACGATTTTCTGCAGAGTGGTTTCAAATCCGTCCAATACGAACAGCGGCATGTTCGGCTGGTTTGAATAGTTACCCACCAACATGTTCATGGATGAATTGGAGAAATTTCCAATCTGTGCATTACCACGCATCTGGAATTCCGGCATGGCGTTCGGGTCGGAACCACGAGAGTTGTTTTCTACGATACGGAAACTCGGATCGAAGAATTGCAATGCCTGTAACAGGTTGTTCGGGCTTAATTTTTTCAGTTCTTCACCTTTCACTGATACATAGCTACCGGTGAAGCTCTCTGATTTACGCGGAGCCATACCGGTTACCACAACGCCTTCCATTTCTACTGAAGCAGGAGTCATCTTGATGGTCAAGTCTTTCATGTCGCCGTTGCCGTTGATGGCAAGTTCTTCTCCTTCATAGCCCACATAGCTGATAACAAGTGCGCTGGCTCCTCCTTCAGGTACGGTGATACGGAAATTTCCATCGATATCAGTAACGACACCTACTCCTCTTTGCTCTTTCAGTACGACACTGGCACCGATCAGAGGCTCGTTGTTGCTGGCATCTACGATTTTACCGCTGATGTTGATAGAGGTGATACCGTCAGGTATGCGTTGAGGACGCAATACGATGGTGTGATTCGGTTGGTATTCAATCTCTACTTTCTGGCCCTGCAATACTTTGCTGACAGCCTCCCGAAGTTCAATGTCTTTAAGATTTAGTGTGATTTTCTTGGAAAAATCTAATGCTGAATGATTGTAGAAGAATCGTACGTCAGCCGATTTACTGATTTTGTCCAAAACTTGCTCGATGGTTTCGTTTGTAGCCTGTACGGAAATCTTTTTCCGCTGGTAGTCTTCGTCTCCGGCTGCATGCAGGCTGCCAGTAAAAAGCAACATGCACAGAGCAGCCAGCAGGAAACGACAGGCAAACACTCCGTGTAGTAAGTGATTTTTCTGCATAATTGTTAGATTTTTAAGTAGCATTATTTTTGCATTTCAGTCAATTCTTTCTTGAATTTCTTGTTCTTGTTGTAGTTTTTAAAGTAATCCTTGCTCAGTTTTTTGATTACGTCAAAATCTTTCTGTCCGGAAATGGCGTTGTACAAGAACAGATAGAGAACAGCGTCTCTGGTATCTCCTTCGTAAGCTGTGGCGAGTTTGTTATATAGTTCTTCCATGCTTCCTGCCATTTTATACTCTTTGCCGGCTTTGTGTGCTTCGCGTCTTTCCTGGTATTCCAGATAGTCAATCAGCCATCCGGTGTATGCGTAGCTTTTCAAGGATGCCTTGTCGCTTTTTATCTGGTAGTTGTCCAAGATGTTCCAATAGCCTTCCGGTGTGCATTCCTGAAGCGGTTTTTTGTTTACATCCGATACAATCAATGGGTATTTTACAAGATTGTCCATGTACATACCTTCCAGTTCCGCATAGATGTAGTTGAATGCAAACTCATCTACTTTTCCACGTACTCCTTCTAAAATCTCCTGTTCTTTTTTCCAGTTTCTTAAACAAGCTTCATAATAGGTCTTGGCCGGCACTTGTGTCACTACTGCTGCCAAGGGATTGGTCTTGTAGTGGTCGTTGATACGTACCATGCGTCCGTCACGGATGGCAGAGTTTAATGCAACAGCCGCCTGGGTTCCTTTGAATTCTACGTTTTTGTAGTTTTTCCCTTGGAATTGGATAGCCATTTCGATCTCGTCTCCGGGGCATACAATCATCCACAGCCATGCGTTTACCTTCATCAGACTGGGCTCTTTCAATTCCACTTCGAATTCCATCAATTGGTTGTCTTTGAAAGGGAATTGTTGGTTGTTGGCAGGATTGTCGATGAATTCGAAATCCACTACTTTTCCGGTGTATCCTACAGCTGTAGCGCTGATTTTTGCTGTTTTTTGAGCCTGTACACCCGCAAATAGCAGGCATACAAGCATGGTAACCAATATTTTTTTCATCTTTTACTTATTTCTTTTTCTTGTTTTTCAATGCAGTCTTAATGGTATTGATTAACTCTTCTCCGCGCAGATTCAGTGCTTCGATTTTTCCTTCCGGATTGATCAGTACTGTATAAGGAACAGCTGTTAAGTTGTATTTGCGTGCAATCGGTCCGAACCAAGTCTGGAAATCACAAGCCTGCGGCCAAGTCATCTTCAGGTCTTTTACGGCTTTCTTCCAAGGTTCCGGTTTCTGGTCCAAAGAAATACCGATGATTTCGAAATCTTTTCCTTTGCACTCTTTGTACAGTTTTACCACATTCGGCATTTCATTGCGACATGGTCCGCACCAAGAAGCCCAGAAGTCGATGAGTACATATTTGCCTGCATAGTTCTTCAGTTCAATTTCTTCACCGTTCATTCCTTTGATGGAGAATTCCGGAGCCTGAATTCCTACTCTGAATTCTTTATTGGCAATGAGTTCATCCAACTCTTTTGTATAGGGGTGGTTGTTAAGTTTTTCGTTCAGCTGTCCGCGCAATTCTTTCAGCTCGTTCAGTGACAGTTCATTGGTCATTTCGAACAGGATGATGAACGGAGCAAAAGCCTGGTCGTTGTAGAATTTGGCCATGTATTTTTCCATGTTCAGCTTTTTGCTGTTCTGTTCGCGTGTACGGAATTTGAACAAGCTGTCTTCCACTTCATAACTTCCGCGTCCATAACGCATGTAGTGAGTGTTGGAAGCCAGCAACATACTGTCAATCCAGAATTTAATCTGAGTCTGGTGCAGTGTCCACAGGTTGTTGTTGATGGTACCTTTTGTTACTGAACCCAGGAAGTAGTCAGCACGCATGGTGATATTCATACGTCCTTCTTCCAAGAAGATAGGAGCCAATTGTCCGTCTTTGCTTTGGATAAAATAGATAACGGAATATTCAGGAACTGTATCTCCTTTGAATTGGAAATGTCCTTCTTTTACTTCGCAGCTATCAACTTTTGTCTGAGGTCCGTGCATTCCGTCTTCTTTAACAAGGTATACTTTGCCGGTGTATTTGCCGGTGATGTAACCATTGATTTCATAACCTTTGAACGGTTGTTCTTCGTTGTTTTCAGACTGTCCGAACGCAAAGGCGGACATAAGCAAGCATAAGCTTAGCGTGATCCATTTTTTCATACTGAATGATTTTTAATTAATGATCTGGTATTTTATTGTTTAATAGATTGTTACAAATTTTCCGTTGCGACTGCATCTGACATTCGAAACCTCTTCCAGGCGCCTCAGAAACACATCCAGACTCTCCTTTTTGTTGACCACTCCCGTATAGGTGGTGGTGCTGCTGATTTCGCTGGTCATCATGATGGTGACTCCATACCAGTTTTGCAAGGTGGTTGCCACATCTTGCAGCCTTGATTTTTTAAATACATAATATCCTTTTGTCCAGGCTATGATTTCTGTCGGATCTACCGTCCGGATACCCACGCCTCCAAAGGTCTTGCCGCGTTTTAACTGCTTGCCCGGTGTCAGGGTGTATTCTTTGTCGTTGGTTTGGGCGGCTATTTTTCCTTCAATCAAGGTTACTTTGGTATCGTTTTCGTTTTCGTATGCTCTGATATTGAAAGAGGTTCCCAACACTTTGATGGTTATGCCGTCGATTGCCACATAGAAGGGGCGTTTTGCATCCTTGGCCACCTCCAGATATATTTCTCCGGAAGCGAATATCGTGCGCGAATCGGCTGCGAATTTTGTCGGGTATTTCAATGTTGAAGCAGCATTCATCCATACCTTGGTGCCGTCGCTCAAGGTGAAGTGGAAATCGCACATGGCCGGCACTTCCAGGGTGTTATAGCTTTCAGTCGTTGTGGAATCGTCTCTTTGTGAAAGCAGTGAATCTCCCAACATGATTTTTTGTCCCTTTTCTGTTTCTTTGAAATGCAGATTGTCTCCCCATACATTCATTTGTGTGCCGTCCCCTAATGTCAATACCGGTTTGTTTTCTGACATGTCTGTAGCGTGTTGTTCGGTTGTAGCTACTTGTAGCGGCTGTGTTTTTTGTTTTTGTAGCTGGACCAGTGTCCAGAGTCCCAGACAGAGGGCTATGGTTGCAGCTCCGGATAAGACTCTATAGAGGATGCGACGTTTGGAACGTTGGGTTCTTGCTTTTAAGAATTTGTCGAATGCCTGTTCTGCATCGCTGTTTTTATAGTTGTGGATTTTTTTCTGCATGGTATCTTCCGAGCAGATTTTGTCGAATAAATCCTTGTTTCGCTCATTTTCAGCAATCCATGAATCTACTGTATGTTGATTTTCAGCGTCCGCTTGGCCGCTGATTATGTCACTGATTCCTTGGGATAGGGAGAGTGCCTCTTTTATTTTATCTTGTTCTGTTTTAAGCATTTTTTGCTTGTAGCTGTTTTGTATGCTAATAAAATATCTAGTTTATATTGATAATACGCACAACTTAAAAAAAGGGGGGTGTGCTTAATGAAAAATTATTGATAATGTTCTATCTTTGCATGAATTAATTTAAGATTCTTATGCGCATTCCGAACGAAGAACTCCTTCTACACTATTTGGCGCAAAAGGATAACCGGGCATTTCGTCATTTGTATGGCGTTTATTATGTGGCCTTAAAATCCCTTGCTGTCCAGTATGTAAAAGATGAACAGGTCGCCGGTGATCTGGTCCAGGAGGTATTTATTTCGTTGTTGGAATCGACTCATCGCTTTACTAGTGGCGATGAAATCAAATATTTTCTTTACAGCACACTAAAAAACAGGTGTGTCAGCCATTTTAGGAAACAGCAGGTGCGTGACCGTTACCAACGCGAGGTGTTGGATTCAGCGCACGAAGCGGATGATTTTTGGGAAAAAGTGTTGGAGGAGGATGTTTATGCCAATTTGATGGCGGCAATTGAGCAGCTTCCGCCTCAGTGTCGTCTGGTGATGCTGCTTACCTTGGAAGGATTGAAGATTTCGGAAATTGCCAGCCGCTTGCGGATATCGGAAGATACGGTCAAGGATCATAAAAAAAATGGCAAGCAAAAACTTTCCCGCATGGTCGAAAATCCGTTTTTGATATATCTGATTTTCCCTTGATATGACATGGTAATCTTTTGCTTTCCTTTTGCTTTGGAAGCAAGCTCCTCCGAAGCTCCTTCGTTGCTTCCGGCTTCTCGTTCGGATGAGCTTCGGAGGAACTTCGGGGGAGGAACGGAGAAAGGTGAGAGGGGAGTGAGACCTCGGTGGGAGGTATGTAAGAGGTCGTTGGGAGAAATAAATAATTTGTTCGGTCTCCGAATAGCGAAAATTATCGGTCTCCCTTTTCGGAAGGTTTTATGACTTATCGCTACAACCGGAAAGAGTTGTGTGAGTATTTATAGTTATTAGTGCAAAAAATAAAAAAAATCATATATTTTTTTTGAACGACACCCCCTTTTTTGTATTCTGATGCGTATTATTGTAAAAGGTAATGTAATTTTTTGACAAAAGTACATTTGCGGAATGAAAAAAACGAAGAAAATAAAGCATTCAGAACATTCAGGGTTTCGGAGTTGGTCAGCGACTTTATGGGTGAACGGCTGGAAACGGACGGGAAAAATGCCTTGGATGTATGGCTGGAGGAACAGATGGAAAACAAAGAACTGTTGAGGCTCCGGAATTCTCCATCAAGGGAATGGACGGCGAGGATATCGAGCTGAAGAACTTTGCAGGCAAATACGTTCTGCTCGACTTCTGGGCTTCCTGGTGCGGACCGGTGGCACGCAAATACAACCTTTCGGCTGTACCCTACACCGTGCTGATCAACCCGGAAGGAAGAATCGAAGCCTTGAACCTGCGAGGAGAAGAGCTGATCAATACCATCAAGACCCTATTGAAAAACGACAAAAAGAAATAATCAGAAGATGAAAAAATTATTGGTTTGTATGCTTGTATGCCTGTTCTGTGCAGGCGTACAAGCCCAGAAAACAGCGAAAATCAAGGCAACCGCTGTCGGATATACCGGCAAGGTGATCGATTTTGAGTTTATGGACAATACGGCTAACAACCAGCAGTTCCCGTTCAAGGACAACCAGCTGATGGAGTTCGAGGTGGTGCTGAAAGAGCCGAGCCTGATGAAAGTGAATATATGGTTGTGGGTGATTGTATGTCCCGGAGACGAGATTGAAATGGATATCCGGTTTCAGGGCAAGAACTACAAGCACGTTGAATTCAAGGGTACACCGGCAGCCGTCACCCTGAACAGCGCCATCCGTGACGGACGCATGGTGCGCATCAACGACCGCTACAAGACCAATCCGTTGGCAGCCGTAGTGACCCAGGTGCCGGTAAAGACCTATTATGATGCATGTCAACGAAACTGGAAGAAAGAACAGGAGATTCTGGAAGGTATCCGCGACAAGGTGGACCCGTTCGCATTCAACTACATCTATGCGGAACTGGAGGGCATGTACCTGGATAATCTGGTGAAATATCCGTTTGTCGTATCCGATGTGAACAAAAAACCGCTTCAGGAGTGCATTCCGAACGGCTATTGGGAGGCTCTGGACGGCTATCAGGTGAAAAACGACAAGGCTTCATTGAAAAGTTATGCCTACATCGGCTGGCTGATCGATTATGTGGAATATCAGGAAAGACGGGAAGCTCATAAAGCAGGCAAAGAGTATAAAATGCCGGGAAGCATGGAAGTATTGTACAACAAGCTTGCCAATGCTTACGAAGGAGACACCCGGGATGCCGTGCTTTATCTGTTCCTGTACAATGCGATAACAAAACAGCAAGATTTCGATGTAATCAAAACGCTGAGCAAGGATTACTTCAAAAAATACAACAAGAACAAGAAATTCAAGAAGGAATTGACTGAAATGCAAAAATAATGCTACGACCGATGATATATACGCACTATGAATTTACCGCAATTTATGACAATATATTTATTAACTAAAATCACAGATTTATGCAAAAGAAGAAAATGTTACAGGAACTGCTAAGCCATCGGTTCCTGATGTTTGCTTTGTTTATGCTGATTTTTTCCGGTGGAGTGCAGGCCGCAGAGGAGGAATATCAAAAAAAGAAAATTTCAGTGCAGATAGTCAACGAAACGATAGAGCAAGCCTTGAATAAAATCGGTACGGCTGCTGATGTTCGCTTTTTTTATAACCATTCATCATTTGATTTTTCAAAGAAAATCAATATGAACATTACAGACCAGGAGTTGCGGGATGCCATCGGACGGGTGTTGGCGGGATTTTCCGTGGATGTGGAATACCAACCTAACCGTACCGTTGTATTGCGCCCCCGGAAAGAACTTCCTGCCAATGGTGTGCAGAAAATCAGCGGAGTGGTGAAAGATGCCAAAACAGGCGAACCGCTGATTGGGGCCAGCATCGTACTGAAAGAACAGAGGGGAATGGGTGTCGTTACCGATATTGATGGAAAATTCCATCTGGAAATCATGGATGGTAGCGCATCAGCGTTGGTAGTCAGCTTTGTCGGATACCAGGAAGAGGAAGTCAGCATTGCCGGCAAAGGAGATATGGCGGATATGGTGGTAAAACTGACAGCCATGTCAATAGAAATGGATGACGTTGTGGTAACGGGTATGGCTCCGCGTAAGGTGTCCGGTTTTACCGGCCGGTATGTCACTGTCAAAGGCGACCAGCTGAAGAAATTGAATCCGAACAACCTGTTGCAGGCTCTCCAGCTTTTCGACCCCAGTTTCCGCATCGTGGAAAACAATATGGCTGGTTCCGACCCTAACGCATTGCCTGAATTCCGTCTGCGCGGAGATGTCCAGTTGGGTCAGGGAGCTACCGGTTCCGGTGCAGATTTCCAGATGTTGATGGGAGACTACTCCAACCGTCCCAACATGCCGTTGTTCATTTTGGACGGCTTCGAGACAACCTTGCAGCGCATTGTCGACCTGGACCCGGAGCGTGTGGAGTCAATCACCATCCTGAAGGACGCTGCCGGTACTGCTTTGTACGGTTCGAGAGCCTCCAACGGAGTATTGGTTTTTGAAACCAAGAAACCGAAACCGGGTGCCCTGACGTTGAGTTACAGCGGTAATGTGGGAATTTCTGCTCCGGACCTGTCCGACTACAATCTGATGAATGCATCTGAGAAACTGGAATACGAAAGAGCTGCCGGATTGTTTGAGACCACAGATATGTTGAACTATTACAACAAATACAAACAGGAAATATTGCGCGGAGTAAACACCTATTGGCTGTCGCAACCGTTGCGTACGGCAATCACCCATCGTCATACCCTGAACATGGAGGGCGGAGACGAGGCAATCCGTTATAGCCTGAGCCTGAATTACGGGGATGAATTCGGAGTCATGAAAGGCTCTGACCGTAACAACGTAGGTCTGACCCTTTCCTTGCAATACCGCCGTAAGAAATGGAATATCAGCAACTCGTTGAGCATGACAAACACCAAATCGCATAATTCGCCTTATGGTTCTTTCTCGGAGTATACGAAACTGAATCCCTATTATCGTCTGACTGATGAAAACGGCCGTTACCAGCAGGTAATAGAAATCAAGCCCATGTCATCGGGAAACACTCCGAAGACTGTAACCAATCCATTATATAATGTACAGTTCCCCAACAAGGACTTGTCAAACAACTTCAGCATTGTAGACAATTTCTCCATCGAATATGCTATTATGGACAATCTCCGTATCAACGGACAGGTGTCTATGACAAAGAGCACGGCACGTTCGGAACAGTTCAAATCGTCGCACCACACTGATTTTGCCAAAGAGGAGGATTTGACCCAGCGCGGTTCCTATACGAAAAGTACCGGAGAGTCAGTGAGCTGGAATGCCAACGCTGCCTTGAACTACAACCTGGTGAAAGGCAAACACGGAATGTTCGCCCTGCTCCGCTGGGATGTCTCTTCATCGAAAAGCGACGGTATCAACCTTTCTGCAAAGGGATTCCCGGATGACAACATGGACGATTTCCTGTTTGCATTCGAAATGGACCAGCGGGTGAACGGAGAGGAATCCACCCAACGCAGCGTGGGTATGACCGGTTCGTTGAACTACATGTATGATCAGCGTTTTTCCGTAGACTTCAACATCCGCGGCGACCTTTCTTCACAGTTCGGTGCCGATACCAAGATGGCGCCCTTCTGGTCGGTGGGTCTGCGTTGGAATATGGAGCGCGAAAAGTGGCTGGAGGGAAGTATCATTTCCAATCTGACGCTTTTGGGAAGTGTCGGAACAACCGGTTCTCAGAGCTATTCTCCATATCAGGCAAAGGAGACCTATTCGTTTGAAGATTTGATGTTCCCCTATCCTTCGGGAGATGTCCTGGGAGCCCAGCTGATGGCTATCGGAAACCCGGATTTGGGGTGGTCGAAAACCATGCAGAAAAGTGTCTCTTTGGAATTCGGTTTGTGGAACAGCCGCTTGAATGCAACTGTTTCATATTACCACAATTACACCGATGAGATGTTGCTGGGAACAAACATCCAGCCTTCTACCGGTTTTATCACGCTGACCCGCAATGTGGGAGCTGTATTGAATGAAGGTGTAGACGTTTCATTGAACGGTCTGCTTGTCAATAATTATGAAAACCAGTTCCAATGGAGCCTCAGCGTAAATGCCACACACAACCGGAATGTCATCAAAGAACTGTCCAATGAACTGAAAGAGATGAACCGTAAGAACCAGGAAAAGGAAGATGAGATATTGCCTATATACGAAGAGGGAGAATCTACGACAGCCCTTAAATTGGTGCGTTCTTTGGGTATCGACCCGGCAACCGGCAAGGAATTGTTCCTGAAACTGAACGGCGAAAAGACCTTTGTTTGGGATGCTGCCGACAAAGTGCCGGTAGGCGACACGGAACCCAAAGTGCGCGGAGCAGTCAACTCTTCGCTTATATGGAAGAACCTTTCTGTCAATTTGGGTTTCTCCTATCAGTTCGGGGCAGACCGTTACAACCAGACTCTGGTAGATAAAATCGAGAACATAGACATCTCGCAAAACGTAGACCGCCGTGCTGCGGGGTCCGACCGCTGGAGTCCGACAAACCGCTATGCAAAATACAAAGGAATCTCTTTCTTTAACCAGCAGACACCGGTAAGTACCCGTTTCTTGCAGAAGTTAAATGAATTTGTATTCAATTCCGTATCCATCGGCTATCGTTTTGAGCCCAAGCAGTTTAAATTCCTGGAGGCATGTAAGATTGCCAGTCTGTCGCTGAATGCTTCCATGCAGGATATCGGGCGAATCTCTTCCGTAAAACAGGAAAGAGGTCTGGATTATCCTTTTGCGCGGAGCTTTAACCTGTCTTTATCTGTATTATTTAATTAAAAAGAAATGTCATGTTTAGAATACGAATTTTAAGTGCTTGGGTTATAATGACAATGCTCTTTTCCGCTTGTGCAGACTGGGTGAATGTCAGCCCGAAAGATGAAATAGAAGCCGACAAGCTGTTCAAATCGGAAAACGGCTTCAAGGTTGCCCTGATAGGTGTATATTCCCGCATGACCTTAACCGACAATTACGGGAAGAAACTGTCATACGGTTATATAGAACAACTTGCACAGCGTTACGACAACTACGACATATCGGTCGCTCCGTCGGACAAAACGCGTGCGGAGATCTATGATTACAAGAACAATGCGGATGCCAAAGGAAACGTCAATTCCATTTGGCTGAACCAGTTTGGAGCCATTGCCAACCTCAACAACCTGCTTTATCGTCTGGAGCATGAAGGGAAAGATGTTGTGCTTACGGACGGCTATTGGAACCTGATGAAAGGCGAAGCGTTGGGTTTGCGTGCATTCCATTATTTTGACCTGCTCCGTCTGTACGGTCCCGTATATAGCAAAGACCCGGAGATGAAATGCCTGCCCTGGCGTACGGAATTCAATGCCGACCAGAAATCCTTGGAACCTGCCAGCGTCATTGCACAGCACATTCTGGAAGACCTGACGCAAGCCGAGGAGTTGTTGAAAGACGACCCGTTGAATTATAAAAATGATTTGAATGACCCGTTCCTGGGATTGCGCAAGCACAGAATGAACAAAATGGCAGTCAAGGCGTTGATGGCAAGGGTATATCTTTGGATCGGCGACAAGGAAAACGCTGCGCTGAAGGCCAAGGAGGTGATTGAGCAGTGCGGGCTGGAGCTTGTGATAAGCAATATTCAGGATGCCTCCCTGTACGATGAGACTATTTTCTGCCTGGGCATGGATGATATGGCGAACAAATTGAAAGATGACTGGAAAAGCATCAACACTTACAGTAATGAATTGTATATCTCGTACGATAATGCAAACACCGTATTTGAGCGCACCACCATCGGCTTGAACGATATACGCTACCGGAACAGCTACGGGTTCATTCACGGCAACAATGGGTTGATGTGCCGCAAATATCTGAGTGAAGACAAGAACTACAGCGAGAAAATACCGTTGATCCGCCTTTCTGAAATGTATTACATTCTGGCGGAATCCGTCTCTCTGGAAGAAAGCGTCACCTATATCAATAAGGTGAGGAATGCAAGGGGAATCTCCCGTAATTACAACATCGAAGCAAACGACTCGTATGATGAGGCTGCACGCAAGGAGGCTCTGAACAAAGAGTATCAAAAGGATTTCTTTGCAGAAGGACAGTATTTCTATTTTCTGAAACGGCACAACTATAAAACCTTCTGGCGTTGTCCGGTTGAAAAGATGGACTATTATGTACTGCCGACCCCGGATGATGAAATTGCTTATGGAAACGGGAATTAACGGTTAACCACTAAAACGCAAGTACTATGAAAAAATATATTTACTTAATTTTTCTACTGGGTCTGTTTTCCTGTCAGGAAGAAGGAATCGTCCAATATACGCAGGAAAAAGACGGTTTGCAGTTTTCTGCCAACAGCAGTGAAGATATGACCAGAGTGTTCAATTTTGCCACTGTCACCTATGAAGAAGAAATAAACGGAGAGCCGAAAACATTCTATTACGGGGATTCGTTGGCTGCGTATACATTTGAACGGATCGTACTGGAGTTGCAGGGATTCCCGACTCCAGACGAAAGAGAGTACAAACTGAAAACCGTACTGGTGGAAGGTCAGGATTCCAGCAAGGTTGCCGAAGTTGTATTCGAACCGTATTACAGCTTGGCTCCCAATCAATTGAAAGACACCATCAAGATAACCGTACTGCGTCCCAAGACAAGAGGAACCTATACGGTCGGAATTACGGTCGATACGGAAGGGAATGAGGCGTTCTTTGATAAGGGGGTCGTGGAGAAATCCATATTGCGTCTGGACATCAAGGATGTGTATGAACAACCGGAAGGTTGGGACGAACGTTTGGAGTGGCTCGGAGAATTTGACGAAGAAAAGTATGCCTTTATGGTGACAGTTTCCAAACAGGCATTCAGCAAGGACAACAACCACATGTGGAACGAGACGGACAAATACAATCTGGAGCTACGTGAGGCATTGGCAAGGTTCAATGCCGGTGCAGCACCGGAAGACCGGAAGAAATTCAGTTTCCCTGTAACGACAAAATTGGTATGGTGGGACAGACAGCTGAAATTCCTGGGTGAATTTTCGGAAGCTAAGCATGAGTTTATCAAGAATCTGTTGAGTGAAGAGGGCGAGACCTTGGCAAACAACAGTAAATTGGAATACTGGAATCTGGTGTTCAGGGATGCAGTTGCGGAACAGGGTATCTCCGAATTCTCTTTCCCGGTTGTTACCGTGCAGTCGTCCTGGTGGCGTGAGTCCCTGTTGGGAGCTTTCTCGCCCGAGAAACAGGAATTCATTGTCCGTGAACTTTTCCCGCGCAGTGATTACCAAATCAAAGACGGCACCTGGGATTATGCCAATCCGGTGCTGCGGGTGTTGTTGGAACAATACAATGCAAAACATCCGGAAGTTCCGCTTGCCTTTGATTTTCCGGTAGAAGGACGTCCGGAATGGTGGGATTTCCGAGAATCTTATCTGGGAGAATATTCGGATATCAAACGGGACATTGCGGTTGTTGCCGTATTGACAGAGCAGATGTATGGCGGCGAATGCAACATCAATCCTCTGGTGAACCAGAATATGAGCATGGATAATGTCATGGGTGCCATCCGCGATGCTATTAACGCATACAATGAAGCACATCCGGAAAGCCAGCTTGAATTGCCGGTTTCCGCTCCGGGATGGTGGGCAGAAAAGAGCAGCTATTTGGGCGACTATTCTCCTGAAAAAGAGGCATTCATGCAGCAGACTATGCCGATTTACGGAGCAACATATAGTGAATGGGCAGACTGGATTAATTGGAATCTCATCTTCCGATATGAACTGGCAGCCTACAACAGTGCTCATCCGGACGCTCCTTATGGATTCACTTTCCCGGAGGTTGATACCAAACCATCCTATTGGGATGAGTTGCCTTATTTGGGAGAATACTCGGAAGCGAAACGGGTGTTTATATGGATAACATTCTTGCGCATGTACGGGTACTGCGATGGTTATTTATTGGGAGCTCCTTCTGAATGGGGAAATCCAAGCGACTGGCCTGCAAGACATGCAACCTTGACCGAGGCATACGCCAATACATACGAAGACTTTATGAAGAAATATGCCGGTGCAAATCCGACACCGTTTGATTTTCCGGCTTCTTGGTAAATTTAATACGATAGATTATGAAAAAGACAATATCAATATTCATGCTGGCAGCCCTCTTAATCGGAGGGTTGACCGGATGCTATGAGGACAAAGGCAATTATAAATACAGGGACATCAACGAGGTCACTTATAAGATATTGCCTGAAAGTGAGGACGGCTATTACCGGTTCAAGCAGCCGCCTGTGGACACGATGTATGTAGATTATACCGTCGATTTGTCACAAAGCCAGGCAGCCAACGAAGAAAATCTGGAGTTCTTGTGGCTGGTCAGCTACAGCAAAGACAAAAAAACAGTGACCGATACCATCACGACCAGGGATTTAAGGCTGACATTCCCGCCTAAGAAATCCTCTGCTTTCGATATCGTGTTCTCCCTGACGGACAAGCAGACGAATGTCAGTTCGTACAAAGAGTTGCATATCAAGACCGTCTATCCGTACATCAACAGTTGGTTGGTATTGAACGGGGATAAAGAAGACTCCCGCATCTCTGCGGTGGAAGACCCTGATTCGTTGAATTATTTCTTCACGGAGGACGCTTATACGGCATTGGGGTATAAAAAACGTTTTAAAGATATTACCGAGTTGGTATATGCACCGGTAATCACCGAAAACGGAAATGCTCCGGAGTGGCTTTATATTGCTTCTCCTGACAGTGTCTGGGCATTGTTTCCTTTTGAAATGAAGGTGGAAAAGAAGCAGAATGATATTTTGCCGGAAGTTATCACTGAGAATAATACCAAAGTGGCATACGGATTGGATGGGTCTCCCAGCAGTGGCGGTGCCGTGATATTGGTAGATGAAAATAAACGTTTTTATTACTCAACTTTTAATAGCGGAAGAGGTAAATTTCAGGTTCCCGAAATAGCACAAGAACTGAATGAAACCTACCAAGTTGATTTGATTGCAAAATCTCAAAAGAGTCGCTATCTGTGTTTCTGGGATGATGAAAGAGACAAATTCCTTTATTTCAGTTTGGGAGGAGGTGGCGAAATTACGCTTTTCCCCGAAGAATATAACGACTGGACCGGCAAAGAAGTGATATGGATGGGAACGGACAACAAGGACAAAGAGCATAAGGATGGAATTGCCATGGCTGTTGTCAAAGATACCAAGGACCAAAGCTATTGGACTTACCGTCTTAGCACCGAACAGACCATTACAGGCGACTCTATCGGGGAATTGCCGATCAACAAGGATTCGCAGTTTGCCACGACAAGCGCATTCCCTGACCAGTTTTTCTATACCGTAGACTCCAAGGTGTATCTGTTCAATGTGGCAAGTCTGGAAACATACGAACTGTATGATGCCGGAAGTCCCATTACAAAAATGCAATTCCGCATCACAGAAGATCACCAACTTACGGAAGAGTGGAATTATATGCAACGCTGCCTGGCGCTTGCTGTAGACAAGGGAGACAAAGGAGAACTGCACGAGCTGACTTTGACAACGGCAGGAGATATTGAGACCTCCCGTATTTTCGAGGGATTCGGTCCTATCAAGGATATGTGTTTCACCTTTATTAATCGCGTTCAAAGATGAAAAAAATAGTATATTTGCTTTTATTGGGGTTGGCAGGATGCCAGCAAGAGGGCGTAATCACAGAAGTTCCCAAAGACGACTGGTCGGTTGTTGCGAATACCGCCGGACAGGTAAAGGGACAAGTGAACATCAAATTCAAAGAGCTGTCGGAGGATTTACAGATTGTGACCACCCGCAGCGGAGTGGATACGGACAACGGACAGTTAAACTCCGTTATCCGGCAATTGGGAGGTACCCGCCTGGAGCGGGTATTCCCCCATGCCGGGAAATTCGAAGCGCGTACCCGGAAGGCAGGACTTCATCTGTGGTATCAGGTGTCTTTCGATGAGAGTATTCCTACAGGAGAGGCTATGAAAGCGTTGTCGGACATTCCGAATGTTGCAACCGTAGAACCTATTTACAAAGGGAAGACAGAGTCGGTGTCGTTACCTTATAATGACCCGTATCTGCCCCAACAATGGCATCTCTATAATGACGGCAGCAACGGGATGCTGGCAGGTGCAGACATCAGCATTCTGGAAGCTTGGAAGATTGAAAAAGGAAAACCGGAAGTGATTGTGAATGTGGTGGACTCCAAGGTTGATCTTAACCATGAAGATTTGAAAGACAATCTTTGGAAGAATCCCGGAGAATTTAACCAGAATCCTTGGGGAGACAATGACGGTAACGGATACGAAGGAGACTGGCATGGAATCGGAGCGAATCCCATTATCGGTGGTTTAACGGATGATCACGGCACTCATGTCTCCGGTATATTGGCAGCCAAGAACAATAACGGCGTGGGTATTTGCGGTGTTGCCGGCGGTGACGCTCCCGACAATGGTGTACGTTTTATGTGCTGTCCGTTCAATAATGGCAATCCTGCCGCCAGCATCAAATACGGAGCCGACCACGGAGCCGTAATCTGTACGAACAGTGGGTTTATCGCCGGAGGCTCGGTTGCCGAAGTCATGCAGGATGCAGTCAATTATTTTGTAACCTATGCCGGTATCGACGAAAACGGAAATCAGACAGGACCGATGCGAGGCGGTATTGTATTCGGTTCTGCCGGTAATGACGGTGTTGAGCCGGAGAGCCACTATCCTGCTTCGCTGGATAATGTTATCGCAGTCGCAGCCCTCGACCCTGCCTTTAAGAAAAGCGATTATTCCAATTATGCGGAGTGGGTCGATATTGCAGCACCCGGAGGCGGCAACGGATACGGCTGGCAGATGTGGAGCTGTGCCAGAAACAATAACTACCTGGAATTGGTGGGAACTTCGCAGGCAACACCTGTGGCAGCGGGAGTGGCAGCCTTGATTGTATCGAAGTTTGCCCGCGAAGGATTGACCCCATACGAAGTGGAATATCGCCTGAAGCGCGGTGTGAAGCCTATCGATGACTATAATCCGGAATATAAGGGCAAGTTAGGTGTAGGATGTGTGAATGCGTTGCTGGCATTGAGCGATGAGCCTGTAAACTTCCTCCCGGTAATTACAGCACAAAAGCCAATAGAAGGAGTGCAAATCATACCATACGGCTCAACAGCCCAATATGTCTATACGGTTAGCGATACGGAAGACGGAACCGATTTGGACTATGTTTTGGAAGACCCCAGCAAGAGTGTCACTGCCACCAAACAAGACGGAACCATCATGCTGACAGTGAACAACAGGAATTGCATTGCCGGAGACCACATTGTAAAATTGACGGTGACAGACCGGGGCGGATTTTCAAGCACAACCGAGCTTTCCATTAAATTGCAGCCTGAACTGCTTCAAGAGGTTGAATTGTACCCGAATCCTGTGGTGGATATTCTGACTATCCGTGCCAGCATGACTTTCAGCGGTGAAATGAGAGCTTGTTTGTACGATGCTTCCGGTAATTTGGTTCTGGACCGCAAGGTGACAGCCTCTTTACATAAAGCCGGAGAGTTGGATTTAAGCAAGGTAGACGGAGGAAGCTATACTTTGAAGCTTTACTGCAACAATAAAACAATCACCAAAAACATTATAAAATTGTAAGGATATGAACAGATTAAAATATA
>OGQF01001005.1_pt1 | contig 21521 bp, 10 predicted proteins | sample 1553141 | NCBI WGS metagenome assembly OGQF01 (sample SAMEA2580005, study PRJEB22360) | human gut metagenome | biome: human gut; feature: human-associated habitat; material: faeces | place: Denmark | collected 2008/2010
CAGCCTTCCATCTGGAAACCTTTTGATAAAAAGGTCCCTTATTCGGACCGCGCCGATTCTGTAGTAGCCTGGTTGCAGCTACCGGAGGATATACGTCCTCATCTGGTTATGTGGTATATTGAAGAGCCGGATGCGATCGGTCATATCTGTACGCCTGACTCTTCGGCAACTTTAGAGAAAGTAGAGGAGCTGGACCGTGAATTGAACCATTTCTTTAACGAGGCCCGCAAGCTGGATATTTTCGATAAAATAGATTTTATAGTTCTGTCCGATCACGGAATGGCTACTTATACGCCTGAGAAATATGTCAATCTGAACGACTATTTGCCACGTGACAGTTTTGATTATATTTTTGACGGTGTCCCGACTTTGCTTTATCCGAAGAATGGTTATACCGAGACCGCATACAATATCCTGAAAAAGGTTCCGAATGTGACGGTTTGGAAGAAAGAGGAAATTCCTGCTGAATATGTTTATGGGAATAATCCCCGTATAGGTGATTTGGTTGTGCTTCCCAATATCGGAACTTACCTGCATTTCCGTGATAAATCCTATCCTTATCCGGGTGCAACTCATGGTTATGATAATTTTTCACCGGAGATGGAAGCTATATTTTATGCGGCAGGTCCTTCATTTAAAGAGAATGTCGAATTGCCTGTCATGGCAAATGTGAACCTTTATCTGATCATATCCCGGTTGTTGAATTTGGAGCCCGCTCCGAATGATGGTGATAGTGTGGTTGTAAATACTTTATTCCGGTAAAAATAAAAAAAGCGATCTGTTGAAGGTCGCTTTTTTAATATCAAAGGGTATCTTTCATTTAATAATTGAAATTCATCCCCGGACAAAAAGCTATCTGACTTTTGGCACTAGTGATCTGAATCATGTTTTCGCGGGCTAGCCATCCGATTGCAGACCATAAATCAGCTTCACATAAGGAGGTTGCCTTTTTCAACTCCTCCAAACTCCAACATCCACCATCCAGTAACAGATTCCTGATGGTACCTGCATTTAATCCAATTGTTCCTTTCGTCATGACAAATTCTCTTTTATGTTTATGGTATGTTGAGTTAAAACAGAAATTAAAGCGGAAATGATATATTCCGACGTTTTTTTTAGTGTGTTTTATAAAAAGGAGATTCCGTCAAAAGATTTTTTTTGTAAAACAGGCGGATGGAGATTCACGAACTTAAAATAAATCATTGTTTGTTTATAAGCGTTTTTTGAGAAAAAATGTTTGAAAAAGATTGTCATAAAGTATGGTGGTGTCGAATTAAACCTTACATTTGTAGCCTATTGAGATTGATTTAAACTTGTATTTGAAGTTTTGCTCGCAACTTAGATTTGTAAAGTATATTCATTCAACTATTATTCTATTCATCCCTCAATAAACAATTAACTAAATAAGTTTTTATAAATGAATCTTTACATTTCAAATTTAAGTTATAACGTCACAGACGCTGACTTAAACGAGTTGTTTGCTGACTATGGGGAAATCCTCTCAGCTAGAGTTATCACAGACAGAGAAACAGGCCGTTCAAGAGGCTTTGGTTTTGTAGAATTGAAGGATGACGATTTAGCCAAGAAGGCTATCGAAGAATTAAACCAGGCTACTTATGATGAAAAAGTAATCAACGTAACAGAGGCTCGTCCGAGAGAAGACCGTGGTGGAAACCGTGGCGGTGGTTTCGGTGGTAATCGTGGTGGTGGTTACGGCGGCGGTAATCGTGGCGGTGGCTACGGTGGTGGCAATCGCGGTGGCGGTGGCTACGGTAACGGCGGCGGAAGAAGATATTAATTCGCATTATAGCAAATGGAAAAGCGACCCTTTGAAGGTCGCTTTTTTTATACCATTTTTCTAACATATAGGTTATTTACCGGAATCGTTCCATCCGCTGAGTTTTCCCAAAATGCGATTCCTAAAATGCTTGACATTGTTATTAGGAGTTCCTGAATAAGTTGTTTGATTATGGGCTACTCTGTTATTCACATTGATAATATATTCTGTATCAAGTTGAGTTATGAATGAAATGACATTTCCGGATTCTATTTTGAATTTTATATTCTTTCCATTGTTTGCCTGCCGGACGACAACATCTTTGCTGTCGTTCCAGGGATTTTGAATTCTACACCTGTTACCTTTCAAACTTTTTATTCCGATTTGAGTTATCTGAGCATGTTCATCTCTTTCGGATGACACGATAAAGGCACCTCTGGCCAATAGGGTAAAGGCTATTCGTGTCGTATCCCAGGCTGAGGGTATGGCTGGGAATACTCTGATTTTTCCTTCGTTGCTTTGGAGCATCATTTCGTTTATCGTTGTTCCATAATTACTGATAGGTTCCATGCCGCATTGGAAGAAATCATGTGAACGTATCGTATAAGTATGATTCAAAAGGTCATGAATAGATTTGAGATCATAAATATTGTCGGGATATCCGGTGACGTTGTGCATTAATCCCTGAGGATACATTTGGTGAATGTTTATACCATTGATTAAGTATTGCAGAGCCAGATCACCTAATCCCATTCGGGCTGCTATTTCCGGCATTGGATAATGAGCATTTGCTTCGTTTCGGAATTTGACCAGGTTGATAACAGCTTTTCCTAAACGTGTATCTTTGTCGTCAATACCGATTAAATTAGCAGGAAAGGCGATTGAACCTCCACATCCCCAGTTCCAGGAAGAGTACTGTTGTTCTGTATAATATTTTCCTGCCGGTGCAATTACTTCGGAGCCGTTTTCGAATGGTTGGAATGATCTTTTCCATAAATGGTTTAATGCATGGTTCCACTTGTCTTTTCTCTCTTTATCCGTTTTTAATAAAGAGGCAGCTTGAATACAATTTTTGAAAAGTTGTTCAATACAATTCCTATCGCTGATGGCATTTTTGACATGGTCGATATCTGCCGATTCATAGACGGAAGAGAGTAAAAAGTATTCTTTTTTATTTTCATCCCATTGTAGCTTATCCAAGTAAAAGTTTGCTGCTTTTTGCATAAACGGATAGGCTTTGTTTCGAAGAAAATCCTTGTCTCCTGTAAATGTGTAGTAGTCCCAAAAGAGAGAAGCTATTTGGGCAGCCGGTGTAAAATTGTACTTCATGTCACCTCTGTCTTTACTTACTTGCTCTCCGGAAAAGCAATGGGCTTCTGTTATCAGTAAAGCGTCATTAGGTACTCCTTTCTCTTTGGCCAGAGCTTCTCCAAAAGGTATCATTTTGAAATAAGTATTTAAGTAAGGTATCATTAATTGGCAATCGTTTTGTGCGCACAATCCCCAATATTGTTGTTGTGTATTCCAATGGTGGGGAGTGACCCAATTCATGACATCCCGATTCCAGCGCCATAAACCACCATTGAATGTAACAGGAAACTCGCCTTGTGAACCAGCGGCCATCAGGTATCTACGTAGGTAGTAGATGTTTTCAAGATAATCATTGCCTAATTTGACGAAAGAATTAGACCAAAAGTTCCTGTACCATTGATCTTTCTCTTTTTTGACCTGGTCGATTCCTAAGGATTCAACTTCATCCAATAATTGTTTAGCAGCAGTGATCGGTTGAGGATTTTCTCTGTCTGTGACAACACTTATCAGGATTGTGAATTTATTCTTTTTTGTTTTTTGTTCGATACGGTGACTGTTGATTGTTATGGGTACTGTTGGTTCTTGTAAGATCCTGCAGGCAACAGCGAAATGCAATCCGTCTCCCTTCTCTTCGATAATCATATCCTGATGTTCTGTAGAAGATAGGGTATTTCCCACCCCGACTGCTGTATTTTGAGGGAAATAACCCGAATACCATCCGGCAAATGCACGGCTTCCCAGTCGTTCAAGAGATACAGTGGCCGTTGAGTTATTTCCTAAAAACGTTTGATTGGATAAGTTCTCACATTCCAGAACCCATACATTTTTACCATGTGCCAGCCATGTATTGATATGGGTTGTTGAATATGCGGTGGTCCCTTTGTAGATAGTTTCTCCTTTTTGCAGAGAGAGTCTACCTTCGAATTTATTAAGATGGATCCAACTGAAAACAGGAATTCCGAAATCAATTTTTAGACGGGCGGCATGCCTGAGTATGGAAGTATTGCCTTCTTCGGGAATCAATTCTGTCCATAAGTCATTTTTGTTGATTTGTAACTCGATCCCGTTATCATGATTCCAAATCATACCTCCGATATTCCCGTTACCCATAGGAAAACCTTCAGCTTCCAACTGTGTGGGCGAAAGATATACGATGTCATGTTTGGAAAGATAATTTTCGTCTATTTTGAAAGGTGAGGATCCTAATTCCAGATATTCATAATCCCTTTTTTCCTGGGCTTTTGATGATAAACTTATGAATAAGAAAAAGAATAATGTGATAATCTTTTGTATATTATATTGGTGTATCATTATAATTTATTTGTGATATTTATATTTGACAAAATCGAATAAACCGTAGTTCTTTTGTTGAGGTATTTGATCGCCTAAGAATTTTAGGTTTTCAACACTGCAAAAGATATAAAATGCAACTTCAGATCCGAATTGTAGCTGGATTTCATGTCTTTTTTCTTTATCAATGTACCATGTGGCGTAATATTTGCCTTCTTTTAATGTCAAATCGATTTCGAATATATGCCATCCCGGTTTCAATTTGACGACATGGCTAGTATAAGGAAAATCCTGTGAAGTCATATAGGCCAACATTTCGTCGGGTGCTGCATTCGCCTCTTTTCTAGCTTTGGTAGTGCCGTAGCCGACTTCAAAATCCAGTTCATGATGGTCATCACAATAAATCCAAGAACCGACACTGGCTTGATCTTTTTCACCCATTTGCGGAATGTAGGTTTTCCAGGTGTATCTTCCGGATGTATATATTTTATCTGTAGTCCGGATCTTTTTTCTATCCCATGATTGGGCTCGGGTGAAAATTTTTAAAATGCCATTGTTTATTTCGCATTGGTTTACTGGATTATCGTCTTGATGGCCGTATACCCAACCATTCAGATTGTTGAAATCCCATTTTTGGCTTTTCTCTTTTTGAGAGAAAGCAGATGAACAGATGAAAAGTAAAAAACTTAGGATTATGACTTTATTCATTGGTATTTATTTTATGGATTAATTGTTGAAATATCGAATTCTGCACATCCGAAAACAGAGTCTCCTTTTACGGTAGAATGAGCGGAAAATTTTATAAATCTCATTTCTTCGGTGTCAAAGTGAACGGTTTGCATTATCGGATTATTCCCAATATTATCAAACTCCTTGCTGCAAATCTGTTTCCATGTATTTCCATCAGTAGAGGCCGCCAACGTGTATTTGAAAACGATTCCTTGCGGGTTACTACTTTGATCGGGGAGGTATTTAAACCCATTAACCGAATATATATTGCCTAAATCTATGACAAGGTCTTGCGGTATTTGCTGCTTGGGGCTGATCCAAGCTGTATTTTTATCTCCGTCAAATATTTTATTGATGGACTCGTCTCTTTGATTAATGATTCTCCATTTGTTTTTATCAATATCAAAATGAGCAGTTTGTATTTTACTTTGGTTGTTGTTTTGGGTATCTATAATCATAGCTTTGACAACTGCCTTCCCCTCTGTTTGAAAAGCTCCGTTGTACTCTGTATCCGGTTTTTCACCATTCAACGAGTAAACAATTTTATAATTGTCATAAATACTTTTGATAGAAATCATACCCTTTTTATCCCTACTTATGATAGGGGCTTGCAAATATTCTGGGGCATTGTATATTTCTATATTATTGATGGTAGGTGAAGCTTTTGCATCCAGATGTATGCGGATTTTGGAGGTCTTTGTTTCGGGAAACCGTAATATCCTTTTATATCCGATAGTTGTTTGGGAATCTAATAATTGCCATTTTCCGTCAAGGAATGCTTCTATGCTGAATGATTTGACACGTTGCCCCAATCGGATATATTCCTGTATTAATAACCTATTGAATGTTATAGGAGCATTGGCAGGTTCGATGGTGATAGTTGCCTGGGTTATATTATCTTCGGTTGCCCAGTAAGAATCCTTGTTCTCGTCAATCATTTTGTCGGCAGAAAATTTTCTTCCGCGCGTATGGGAGGCTGTGATCTTAGAACCTTTAGCTAAATTGATATGTAAGTCTCTTTGTATGGCTTGAGAAAATTCAGCCAAAGCGGTAGAATCGGCAGGATGGATTCTGCCTTCTCGATCTATAGGAATGTTTAAATTCCAGCTTCCATTTCTTCCGATAGAATTATAATAAGTATCCAATAATTGTTCGACCGTTTTTACTTGCTTGTCTTGTTCGGGATGATAAAACCAACCTGGTCGGATAGAGACATTAACTTCGGCAGGAACCCAGTAGTTCCCATCTTCATGGCCATATTGCAGTTGTTCGTAAAGTGGCCAGCCAGGCCATACTTCATCTCTTCTTAATGTACTCCAATTTGTTTCACCGACCCATCCGGATTCGTTTCCGCACCAACGGACATCGGGACCGGCATCGCTGAAGATAACAGCATCGGGTTGCAGTTCGTGGACTAGCTTGTTCGTTTCCGGCCAATCATAGTATGTCTTTCTGTTAACACTACGAATTTCATTAGCTCCGCCGTAATAGCCGGAACCACCGTTAGCTCCATCAAACCAAACCTCGAAAACGTCTCCGTAATTTGTGAGAAGTTCTTTCAACTGATTTCGAAAATAGGTGATATATGTTTCCGAACCATAATCTTTATGGTTTCTGTCCCAAGGGGATAAATAAATTCCTAATTTTAAGTCGTATTCTTTGCAGGCATCAGCCAATTCTCTGACCAAGTCGCCTTTACCATTACGCCAAGGTGATTTTGAGATGTTGTAATCTGTATAAGCGGAAGGCCATAAGCAGAAACCATCATGATGTTTCGCGGTAAGAATCACTCCTTTCATCCCTGCGTCTTTTATTATTTTGCACCATTGTTTGCAATCAAGATTTGCCGGGTTGAAAAGTTGTGGGCTTTTATCCCCATATCCCCATTCAATGTCAGTGAAAGAGTTGAGACTGAAATGAATGAATGCGTAGAACTCCAACTCTTGCCATTTGAGTTGGGCCTCTGTGGGAACGGGACCATAAGTATGAGGTGCTTCGATCTCTTTGCAACCAATCAGGCTTGATAAAGCGATCGAAGCGAATAGGAAATATTTTGTTTTCATTTTGAAAAAGATATTTATATTGCCTGTGTTTAAAAAAGAGAGAAATGCCTCTTTGTGTAATTGAATACAAAATGAAACATTTCTCTCGTCTTAGAAAAGTTTTATGGTAAAATGCTTTTCAAAAAACTTTTACCACAGGGGATTTTGTATCAGATTGGGTGACTTGACAATTTCGTCATGCGGTATAGGATATAAATACATCGCTTTTGTCCACTGATGCTTACGTACCATTTTACGATGGAAGAATGAATTTGGGTCGGAAAGAGGAAGGCTGGCTTCGCCATCTACGTTCATACCCCAATATACAGTTTGGTCCGCTTCTTCTCCTGCACCACAAATCATCCAACGACGGATATCGAAGTAACGTTGACCTTCGGAGAATAATTCAACTTGACGCTCTCTTCTGATAGCATACGCTTGTGCTTCGTAATCTCCGATGACATCTGTTTTCTTACCAGTATCGTGTAATTTTTTATATCCGGGGATACCGGCTCTGTCTCTTACAAGGTCCAGATATTTGATGATATTCGGGTCGGAGGGATTGACTTCATTACAAGCCTCCGCATAATAGAGGTAGAAATCTGCCAAACGGAGAATGTAAGAAGGCCGTGCCCAACTTTGTAAATAAGCTGCTGCCGGGAATACTTCTTGATTGCATCGTTTATACAGAAGATATCCGGTAAAATGTTCACGCCAAGCGATGTTGTTGGAATTATTTCCGTTGATTGAGAAATCTACAGACCAACCATCAGAAGGTTGGATATGCCAACTTCTTCCTTGGTAAGTTACGGATTGATAGAAACGAGGTTCCCGATCAACGTACATGTTAAAAATTTGTTTGTCGATTTGAGGTTTTTTGTATGCACAGGGGTTTTCTAGATCTGTGAATCCTGTTTCATCATGCTCCGGATCTTCATGAATGTCCAGTCCGTTTTTAGTAAAGAAAGCATCTACCGATTGTTGAGAAACACCAGCTCCACTCCAGCCATCCATAATGTCTGTAGGACGGCATCGTCTGTCGAAATCACCGTTCCCATTATTCATGTGAGTGACACTGGTTGCCCAAATTATTTCTTTATTCCATTCTTGGAACAAGCGATAAACGGATTGACCGGGGTTTACACTACCGTCTTTGTTGTACACCTTAAAAAGTTCGTAACCGTTTGTTTCTGCGAATTGAAGAAATGTTTCCAAATGCTTTTTAGCAGTTTCCCATTTGGAGGCATTATAATCCGGGAAGATTCGTGAGCCATCGGAATTTGTCAGTTCCATGGCTTCCTTGTATCCGCCGTTAAATAATTTGCTGGCAGCATATACCCATAATTTTGCACGCATTGCTAAAACAACGGCGCGGGTAGGACGAACCATTTCATTCATATTCTCAGTTTCTTCCCCTGTGAAATCATTGATTTTCCGAAGTGTAAGAGGTAGATAATTCTCTTCTAAAACTTCTTGATAAAGGCCATCTATATAATTGACAATTTCATCAACCGATGCCCGTGGAAAATCGAAAGAAGTACCGGAAGGATCCACAGCCCCTTCTATGACAGGAACAGGACCGTATAATTCAAATAAAGAGAAATAAGAGTAAGCAATGAAGAATTTTGCTTCAGATTTCATTCGGTTGATATCTTCCTCAGTAAGTTTCTCTTGGTCGGTTGAAACACCAATGGGTTTGGCATTCTCTAAAAATAGATGCGCTTGCCGGATGTATTGATAGAGGGCGTTAAAACGGTGGAAACCTGCGGTGCTGGCTGTGAATCCGTTTTGCATTTCTGTTTTTACAGTACCATGGCTGACACTTCCTTCTCCACCTAAAGAATACCATGGGTTGGTAAAACCTGTTACATTGTCACAAATATGTGAATATTGAGAAATACAATTAAAGATATTGGCATGCCAACCTTTGGTATATTTGACATTGCTGAATGCTTGTTCCATGGTCAGGTTGCTGGCCAACTCGTCGGAAACATCCAAGAAGTCGCTACATGCAGTAAATGTTAGACATGTACCGGCTATTATCGAAGCTATTATTTTTTTCATATTCTGTTTATTTTATATTAAAAACCAAGTTCAAGACCTACAGTCCAAGTCATATTGATCGGATATTTGGAAGCACCGGCCGATCCTAATTCCGGATCCCACATCTTAATATCATCCCAAACGGCCAAATTGTTTCCCTGTACATAGATGCGGGCGTTTTTCATCGCTATTTTACGTAGCATCTTGCTATCGAATACATAACCGAATTCCAGATTTTTTAAGCGAATAAAATTTCCGCTTTTGTACCACCATGTACTCGCATAATGGTTATGCTCAAAATAATTATTATGTAGACGGGGTACTAATACATCCTGATTGTCAGGATTGTAACTGCTCCAATGGCTGGTCATGGCTTCCCTGCGAGCTGAGGTTGTTTGACCTTGTCTAAAAGGAATAAGGTTACTTATGTTCATAGAAGCATTGGCTACCCCTTGAAAGAAAATACCTGCATAAAAACCTTTATAATCAATGTTCAAGCCAAATCCATAAACCCATTCAGGGTTTTCAGAATGACGGTCGTGATCATAGGTTCTATCGTAGCTGTCGATTCTACCATCTTCATTTAAGTCGTGGTATTTGATATCGCCTGGTGACACACTTGCGGCAGGGAAGACCTTCTTTCAAACTGTATGTTTTCTGTCCATTGGTCGGATCTTCAGTAATATTGAAATCATCGTCGGTGTATAAACCGTCAGCGATGTATAAGAGCGGTTTATTTAAGCTGTTTCCTGTTACACGCTGATAAGCATAACGAGGTTCAACTTCGTCGTATTCGACAATTTTGTTTTTAGCATAAGTCACATTTCCTCGGAAAGTAAGAGCTACCTCTTGTATGTTTTGTTTGAAAACGATATTTCCATCGAAACCTTTATTACTCATTTTACCGAAGTTTTGCCAGGGATTGGATCTGAATCCGGTCATACCGCTTACAGTCTTACGTTGCATCAATATATCCCGACGGTCGTTTTTAAAGATATCGGCACTTAAATCGATTTGTCCACGCAGCAATCCCAAATCAATACCGATATTCTTTTTCTCTTCAACTTCCCAAGCAAGGGTAGGGGCTTCAAATGTTGACTCGTGTACACCTCCCGGGTTATTGGTACCACCACCGCCTGATCCGATATTGAATCCGAAGTTATATCCGGCGCCACCTCTGTTCAGTGAACCACGGTATGGGAATCGGGTATCACCCACATTGTCGTTACCGGTAAGACCGTATGATGCACGCAGTTTTAATTTGCTGATAACATCTTCGGTGGATTTCATAAATTTTTCATTACTGATATACCAAGCCACACCGACAGCCGGGAAAATTCCGTAACGATGTCCTTTGGCGAAGTTTTCACTACCGGTCAAACCGAAACTGCCTTCTACCATATAACGGTTGTCGTATCCGTACGAAGCACGAGCTACCACACTTTGTTTCTTATAAGGTAAACCGACACCTTGCGATTGTTTTTCCTTTTGCATATAAAGCAACATGCCGGATACATCGTGAATGTCATTGAATACCCGTTTGTAGTTCAGTGATCCTTCCAGATAGATACGTTTTTCTCCACCAGTCCCAGCACCGGAGAAGTCGGTCAAGTCCGGATTTCCTTCGTTGATTTGGATGTATTCTTTTTCTCCGTTTTCATTCAGAATCATTCTATACGTGGTAGGTGTTTTGGTACGTTTAGTTGCAGAGTAATAATCAGCATCAAAGCTACCAGCCAATTTCAAACTCAAACCTTCTGTAATGAAATCCAGTTTTTGGTTCAATGTGACTTTGGATTGCAGGTTTGCATTCCACTGTTTTTGATAACCGGATTCATTCAATTTGTTGTAAGGATTTCCGGTTTCTCCATTGTAAATGGATGGTTCGGAGAATGTTCCGTCTGAAAATCGTAGTGGAAAAATGTGTGGAGCGAAGTAATACATCTGTCCGAAAATGTCGTCAGTAGAATATGCCGGGTTGCTGGTGTCTGTATATTGTCCGCTCATGTCAATAGACAAATCGGTTGTTTTCGTTACGGCAATATCCACGTTGGAGCGGAGGTTGTAACGACTCAATCCGATATTGGCATCGTATTTGTCGATTGCTTTAGAGTCGAAAATACCGTTTTCATGATAGAAAGCTCCGGAAACGAAATATTTTACTCGTTCGGAACCTCCCCGCAAATTGAGGGTAACTCTTTCATTGAACGTATTGTCTCGCAGCAAGCTGGAAAAATCGGCATTTGGGTATAGGTCCGGATCTACCCCTGTGCGATATAGTTCTAATACCTCATCAGAGAACGGCGCGGTAAAATTGGTAGGGTTACCACTGCTTTCCCATACAGCTTCATTGTATAAGGTAAGGTAATCGTATGAACCTAATGTGCGAGGTAACCGGGTTGGTTGGGAAACTCCGAATTCTGCACGAACGTTCAAAGTAGGTTTTTGGGATGTTCCTCGTTTGGACGTAATTAAAACAACGCCATTGGCACCTTCGGCTCCATAAACAGCTGTCGCGGAAGCGTCTTTCAGTACAGTAAACGATTCGATTTCATCAGCAGTAATATCATTCATATTTCTGGGAACTCCATCGACCAATACTAACGGAGATGTTCCGCCAGCAAATGAACTGATGCCACGAATCCAGAATTCGGAATTGTCCTTTCCTGGTTCTCCTGTACGTTGTACGGCCAATACACCGGCGATTTGTCCAGCGATGTTATTGGAAAGGCTTCGTGTTGGCATAGATAGTTCTTTTGCAGAAATGGTGTTCAGTGACGAAACAACGCTCTCTTTTTTCTGTTGGCCGTAACCGATAACGACCACATCGTCCAGACTAACGGAAGATTCAACCAAGCGGATATTGATGCTCTTTTCGCCTTTATACGTTTTTTCTTCTGTGTTAAAACCGATATATCGGTACTCAATAATGTCATCTTCGTTGACATTATTGAGTACGTATCTACCGTCTATGTCAGTTGTTACGCCGTGTGTTGTGCCTTTGATGGAAACTGTAGCGCCGATAATCGGATTACCGTCGGCATCAGTCAGCAAACCGGTAACGGTGTGTTTTTTCTGTTGATGAATGCCCTGAATGCCGACATTCTCTCCTTTGATGTTTTCTGGTAGATTTGCATTTGCAGATCCTGTACAGACCAAAATGCAACTACCCACTAAACATACATTTTTTAGGTTTGTTTTCATACTTTCGTAATTTAGATTAATAACTCAAATGGTATTCTTTTTAATTTAAGTGTTGATGATATTTTGGTATGATGCCTCATGTCTTAGGTACTATCACCTGTCATATCTTAGGTACTCTTACCCTTCATGTCTTAGGTTACCTTACCTGTCATATCTCAGGGACTATGATAGGTGAGGTGACAGGGACTATGATCGGTCTACTCTATTTCAGGACGATCCCCTCCGCCTACAGTTAGTAAGATAGGAAATATATAAGTGCGTGGTTCTTTCACTAACTGGTAATTGGAACCGGCCTGTGTAATGACACTCAACTTATATTGGCCTTCTTCTAATTGAGGAATAGAAATGATGATCTGCGATTTAGTGTTCATAACAATTGTCTGTACTTTTTTTGCTTCTTCGCTACCGTCAGGGGTGAAATAGACTCCAATAGTATCGGTTTCGCCTTTTAACAGAAGTGTTGAACCGTCAATTACTGCCGGACCACCGGAAGTAATTTTGTCGTTCACAGAACCTGTTGTGGAATCGGTAATATTATTGATTACAGGACCTGTTTTTGCCACACGCGGATCAACGGTTATCAGTTTCATTGCGTTTCGGAGCAACTTCCCCGGCGTGTAAGTGATTCCTAACGTATGCTTGGCTGGGTCAAATTTGGGATCTTCTCCTTCGAACGGTCCGGCAATGTTTAACATGTATTGTCCGACACCATCCACCAGGCTTTTGCCTTCAGATATGATCTCAACTTTTATCTGGTCGGATATGTTGAGAATGTTTTCAATGGTTTCCGGGCGATACTCCGTACGTGCTTTAGCAAAACGTTGGGCCACTTCTTTATTATGTAAGGTTCCGGTAATGCGGACCTTTCCACTGTAATCACCAACCTTTTCGGTGAGGAGGTTTTCATACAAGTCGACAGTCAAAATGCTTTTTTCTTCCATATGTATTAAATTTGATGAGATTTGTTGTATGCAAAAGACTGAATAAATCAGGCAGAACAGATCCTGTTTTAATTATCATGTATCAAAAAACGTTCAGATATCGTTCGGATGAGTTATTGTTGATGACTAGGGTGAATATTTGATTTTTATCACCATTTGTTCACTTTTGTCAAATATTGATCATTTCTTATCAACTAATATTCATTCTTAGTAAAAGAATAGGTTGGAGTTTTTGTGGGATTGTTATAGAGGTGCTTTTGACGCGGTTTTTATGGAGGGATATAAGTGAAAAATACTATTTTTGTGATGTTAAACTTATAATATCATGTCGACATTCTTTCGCGTACTTTTGGTTGTTGTCATAACAAGTTTCTGTTTGACGGTTTCAATAAAAGCTAATTCTGATTACAACTTTCAGCAAATAACAATAGAGAAAGGGTTATCCCAATCTTCTGTCAATTGTCTTTTTGTCGATCATAAAGGATTAATGTGGATCGGAACGGTTTCCGGTCTGAATTGTTATGATTGGTCTGAAATGAAATCTTATTATCAAGTTCCCGATGATCCGAATACACTGCCTGGTAACTATATCTTTTTTGTCGTTGAGGATTCATTATATAATGTGTGGGTAGGAACCAATAACGGATTGGCAAGGTATGACAAGGAAAGAGAAACTTTTATTCCGATCATCAAAGAGAAACCTTTTTACTCATACGTTTTTACTCCGGATGGGATCGTGTTCGGCGGGGATGGTTTATTTTACCAATATACTTATCAGACGCAAACAGTTTCAGTCTTACCTGTAAAAGGGGATACTTCATGGAAAAGCTTTCATCGGATCATCCCTTGGAAAGACGATAACTGGCTTATCTCAGATCGAGGTGGCTGGGTCTGGAGTTATAATACCGTCAGTCATTTATTGGAGAAAGCCTTTTTCTGCAAAGAAACAAATATAGCCTCTTTGTCTGTGGACGATGAAGGGAATATCTACGTCGCTCCTTATATGCAGGGTGTCATTTGTTATTCTGCTGATGGACAAGAAAAGTGGCATTTTACCGATCGGAATTCAGGTCTGAGCAGCAACATCGTATTGGATATACTTCCTAAAGATGGTAAATTGTGGATTGCAACTGACGGAGGAGGCTTAAACATTCTTGACGAGGACATGGACATATCCACTTTGCGGCATGTACCGGGGAACATGAATTCCTTGCCGGTAAATTCTATATATTGCTTATATAAGGACTATGATAACAATATGTGGATGGGAAGTGTGCGTGGTGGTGTTATTGGAGTAAAAGAGACATTTATTAAAACATATAAAGACGCTGCATTGAACACGACCTACGGGCTGAGTGAAAAGACGGTTATCAGTCTGTTTGAAGACGAAGAAGGAATCTTATGGATCGGTACCGACGGCGGAGGGCTTAATCGCTATGATCCGTTCAACGATACATTTAGGCATTATCCCGATACATATAATGAAAGTATAGTTTCTATTACAGATTATTCGAATGAGGAGTTGTTGCTTTTTTTATATGGTAAAGAACCATATTTATTAAATAAAAAAACAGGCGGACATCGTCCTTTTGTCATTGTATCCCCTGAAATCACACGTGAAATCTATAATTCGCTTTATATTACTTATGGAAACCGGGTTAGTGAAAATAAAATATATATATTATCCAACCATGCTTATATCTATGATACGGAAAAGAAAACCTTCTCCTCTTTCAAGACAGACCGGAGTTATCTCGGGGGGCTGATATTGCTTGGTTTTACCCAAGATAAAGCATTTCTGTTCAATAAGAAAGAACTGTTTGAAGTCAATAAAGAGAATGATAGCCTAAGTGTCATATTCTCAGTTAGTAATAATGAGACGATAAGGGCTGTCTGTAGGGATAAAAATGGGAAATTCTGGCTGGGAACCGATAATGGGTTAAGATATTATGATCCTGAATCTGATATTTATAAAAAGATAGAGACACAATTGTTTTATAGTGTATCTACTTTATTATTGGATGATGAAGATAGATTGTGGATTGGAGCACAGAACATGTTGTTTTCATATCATATTCGAAAAGACAAGTTTACAATCTATGGGGAATCGGATGGGTTTCTGCCGAATGAATTACCTTTTGCTTATCCTCCAACCTCAATCGCTGGAAATATTTATTTAGGGGGTGTTTACGGCTTGGTCAAAGTAAGTAAAAACATATCCATGCAAGAAGAGTATCCTCCTGTGCTTGAACTTATTGATATATTAGTAAACGGGAAATCTGTATCTCCCGAACTTTTGGGAACCTCAAAAACGATTAAAATACCTTCGGATCATTTTTCGATAGCCATCAAAGTGATTACTAAGGAAAAAGATATGTTCAGAAAAAGGATTTTCCAGTATCGTGTTGTAGGTCCCGTCAATTCATATACAGAATCATACAATCCTACTCTCAATTTGAGCACTTTGATGCCTGGTGATTATTCAATACAGGTTTCATGTAATACAAAAAACGGAGACTGGAGTTCCAGTCAGGAGCTTCTTTGTATTACAGTAACACCTCCTTGGTATAAAAATACCTGGATTATCGCAGGAATGTCTGTCTTGTTACTTGGTATCGTTTTTATAACCATTCGGAGTATTATTAAAAGAAAAGAATTCGAACTTACCTTGCAGATAAAAGAACATAAGCAGAAATCGGATGAAGAAAGAATTCGCTTTCTGATCAATATCAGTCATGAATTGCGTACTCCGCTTACTCTAATCTGTGCTCCGCTGAAACGTCTGCTGAATACTTCTTCCAAGATAGAGCCGGAAGTTATGACAAAACAATTGACGAACGTTTACAATCAAGCTTGCCAAATGAAGAACCTGATTAATATGGTCCTGGATGTAAACAAGGTAAAGGAGCATAAAAATATTCTGCATAAGAAGCCTTATTTGTTGAACGATTGGGTTAAATCTGTCTGTGAAGATTTCAAGAATGAGTTTGAGGCTAAACAGATAACATTGGTTTACTCCCTTGACGATACCATAGGTATGATTTCCTTTGATAAACCGAAATGTGAAATCGTACTGTCGAATCTTCTTATGAATGCATTGAAATTTACGTTTTCGGATACGAGGGTTACAGTTTCTACCTTGGTTATCGAAGATGCTGTTCGAATAACGGTCAAAGATCAAGGGATTGGATTAAATAATGTGGATATTCGGAAACTTTTTACCCCATTTTATCAGGGCGACCATGACCAACAGGGGAGTGGCATCGGTCTTTCGTATGCAAAAGCTCTTGTTGAAATACATGGAGGCAAGATTGGTGCTTTTGATAATGAAGACAGAGGAGCTTCGTTTTACTTTGAATTGCCCGTAAATACGGTGCTGGAAGAAACTTCGGATACGGCTATACAGCTTTATGATAATGGAAATTGTATATCTATTCCGGAAGAAAATGTAATTACCCAAATCTCAACAGAAAATTACACAGTTTTGATTGTTGAGGATAAGCTGGAATTACGTCTTTTCCTAAAAAATGAGTTATGGGGATTCAAGGCTGTTTATACGGCTGAAGACGGTATAAATGCATTAGAGGTAATCCGAAACAAGCGACCAGATATTATAGTAAGCGATATAATGATGCCTGGGATGGATGGTTTTGAGTTATGTAAAAGAATCAAACAAAATATTGATACTAGCCATATTCCAGTTATTTTGCTTACTGCCCGAACCGATTCGGAAAGTACTCAAACAGGTTATAATCAAGGAGCCGATGCATATATTGGTAAGCCTTTTGAACTCGACTTGTTGGTATCTGTTATCAGAAACCAATTGAAGAATCGGGAGATTATCAAACAGAAATATATGAATCTCGGTTATGTCGCAGAACTGAGATCCTCACATCAGAATAATATAGATGATGAATTCCTGATCAAATTGAGTAAAGTGATCAATGAAAATTTGAATAATTCGGAATTAAATATTGATTTCCTGACAGATAAGATGGCGATGAGCCGTACTTCCCTTTACAATAAAATCAAGGCGTTGACCGGTATAGGTGCCAATGATTATATAAATCGGATTCGTATAGAAAAAGCAGTACAGCTTTTAACTGACACTCAGTTAAGCATTACGGAAATATCGGAAGAAGTCGGTTTTACATATCAACGCTATTTCAGTACAGCATTTAAACAAATAAAAGGAGTTACCCCGACACAATTCAGAAGTGATCAAAAAAATAAGAGTACGTTAGAGGATAGAGTACCTAAATGAAATGTACTTTCAGGTATATAATTATTTATTATCAAAAGTGTGAAAGATAAAAAGCCTACCGAAATCATTCAGCAGGCTTTTGTAGTGCGTCCGGGGATCGAACCCGAGTTTCCGCCGTGAGAGGGCGGCGTCCTAGGCCACTAGACGAATGCACCGTTTCATATCATAGTTTTCATTGTTTGACGGGACAAAAATAGTTATTATTTCGTTTCGGTGTTCTCCGGAACGGGAAAAAATGTAAAGAATTTTGTATCTTCCTGTCATTATGCTACTATAATTGTCTCTATACAACTAAAAGGCGTTAAAACTGAGCGCAATTTCGTTTATTTTTCATTGTTCTTCCTGTTTATTTATTCTACCTTTGCCACCTGTTATTGAACAATATACTATTGAACAATTACTAATACCAGTATTAAAATAACTAATATTATGGCAGAACTAAAAGAAAAACTTTTCTCAGAATTCGCTCCGGTCACTACTGAAGAGTGGATGGCGAAGATTACGGCTGACCTGAAAGGTGCTCCGTTTGAGAAAAAGCTTGTCTGGAAGACAGGCGAAGGATTTAATGTAAATCCTTTCTATCGTGCAGAAGACATCGAAGGTTTGAAGACTACCGAGTCTCTTCCCGGTGAATTCCCTTATGTTCGCGGAACAAAGAAGGATAACGATTGGAAGGTACGCCAGAACATTGAAGTAACCTGTTTCAAGGAAGCCAACGAAAAGGCTCTTGATTTGCTAACCAAAGGTGTTACTTCTCTCGGTTTCATCATCAAAGGTGATGAAGTGAATGCCGAAAATATTGCAACATTATTAAACGGTATCTGTCCGGAAGCTACTGAACTGAACTTCAACACTTGTAACTGCAAGGCTGAAAAACTGATCGGTATTCTGGAATATATCCTGAAGGGAAAAGACGTAGACCTGAACAAATGTTTCGGTTCTGTTAACTACGACCCGTTCAAGAAACCGTTGGTAAAAGGGAAAGAAAATGAAAACTGGGTAGAAGCTGCATCTGCTGTGCTCAAAGCTGGTCAGGCGCTGCCGGGTTATAAAGTTTTAGCTGTAAACGCTTTCTACTTCAATAATGCAGGTGCTTATATTACTCAGGAGCTGGGTTATGCACTGGCTTGGGGTAACGAACTGATGGCTAAACTGACTGAAGCTGGATTCAGCGCAGACGAAGTTGCCAAAAAGATTAAATTTAATCTGGGTATCAGCTCTAACTACTTCATGGAAATTGCTAAGTTCCGTGCAGCACGTTGGTTGTGGGCTGAAATTGTTGCTGCTTACAATCCTGAATGCAAATGTGCATGCAAGATGAACGCACATGCTCAGACTTCCGAATGGAATATGACTGTTTACGACGCTCATGTAAACTTGTTGCGTTCTCAGACTGAAGCGATGTCTGCTGCTTTGGCAGGTGTCGATTCTATCACTGTTCGTCCGTTCGATAAGACTTATCAAACTCCGGATGATTTCTCAGAACGTATCGCACGCAACCAGCAATTGTTACTGAAAGAAGAATGTCACCTGGATAAGGTGGTCGATCCTTCTGCCGGTTCTTATTATGTAGAAGTACTGACTAACTCGTTGGCTGACGTTGCCTGGAAACTGTTCCTGGAAGTAGAAGACAAAGGCGGTTTCGGTGCTGAAGTGGCTAACGGTAACATACAGAATGCAGTAAATGCTTCTAACGTAGCTCGTAAGAAAGCTGTTGCTACCCGTCGCGAAATCCTGCTGGGTTCTAACCAGTTCCCGAACTTCACAGAAGTGGCTGCCGGTAAGATTAAAGAAACAGCTTCCTGCTGTTGCGGTGGTGGTCATTCTTGTGGTGAAGCAACGGTTACTCCTCTTGATTTCTCTCGTGGTGCATCTGAATTCGAAGCATTGCGTCTGGCAACTGAAAACAGCGGCAAGACACCGAATGTCTTTATGCTGACTATTGGTAACTTGTCTATGCGTATTGCCCGTTCACAGTTCTCAAGCAACTTCTTTGCTTGCGCCGGATATAAGGTAATTGATAACTTAGGTTTTGAAACTGTTGAAGCTGGTGTTGAGGCAGCGATGAAAGCCGGTGCTCAAATCGTTGTTCTTTGTTCTAGTGATGACGAATATGCAGAATATGCTCCTGCCGCTTATAAGGCGTTGGCCGGACGTGCTGAATTCGTTGTAGCAGGTGCTCCTGAATGCATGGAAGACCTGAAAGCTCAGGGTATCGATCAGTTTATCAATGTGAAGAGCAACGTACTTGAAACATTGAAGGCTTTCAACGCAAAATTAGGAATCGCTTAAGTAGAAACAATTATGAGACCAAATTTTAAGAATATAGATATAAAGAATGCCGGTTTTGCAGCTACCAATGCTGCCGAATGGGCAAAAGCCAATGGCATCGAAGCCAATTGGAAAACACCCGAGCATATCGAGGTGAAACCAGTATATACAAAAGAAGACCTGGAAGGTATGGAGCATCTGCACTATGCATCCGGTCTGCCTCCTTATCTGCGTGGCCCGTATAGCGGTATGTACGCGATGCGTCCCTGGACGATCCGTCAGTATGCCGGTTTCTCTACCGCAGAAGAATCAAATGCATTCTATCGCCGTAACCTGGCTTCCGGTCAGAAAGGTCTGTCTGTTGCATTCGACCTTCCGACTCACCGCGGATACGATGCCGATAACGAACGTGTTGTGGGTGACGTTGGTAAAGCCGGTGTATCTATCTGTTCGCTGGAAAACATGAAAGTATTGTTCGCTGGTATTCCTTTGAACAAAATGTCTGTATCCATGACTATGAACGGTGGTGTTCTTCCGGTATTGGCATTCTATATCAACGCAGGTCTGGAACAAGGTGCTAAGCTGGAAGAAATGGCCGGTACTATCCAGAACGATATCCTGAAAGAATTCATGGTGCGTAATACATATATCTATCCGCCCGAATTCTCTATGAAGATCATCGCTGATATCTTCGAATATACATCACAGAAGATGCCGAAGTTCAACTCTATCTCTATTTCCGGTTACCACATGCAGGAAGCCGGTGCGACAGCAGATATTGAAATGGCTTACACCCTGTGTGACGGTATGGAATATCTTCGTGCCGGTGTTAACGCAGGTATCGATGTGGATGCATTTGCTCCGCGTCTGTCATTCTTCTGGGCAATCGGTGTGAACCACTTCATGGAAATCGCCAAGATGCGTGCCGCACGTATGTTGTGGGCGAAGATTGTAAAGAGTTTCGGTGCCAAGAACCCGAAATCTTTGGCGCTGCGTACTCACTGCCAGACTTCAGGATGGTCGTTGACCGAACAGGACCCGTTCAACAACGTAGGCCGTACTTGTATCGAAGCGATGGCTGCTGCTCTGGGACACACGCAGTCTTTGCACACCAATGCGTTGGACGAAGCTATCGCCTTGCCGACAGACTTCTCTGCACGTATCGCTCGTAATACACAGATTTATATCCAGGAAGAAACAAAGATCTGTAAGGAAATCGACCCGTGGGCCGGTTCTTACTATGTAGAATCTTTGACAAACGAACTGGTACACAAAGGTTGGGCTTTGATCCAGGAAATCGAAAGCATGGGCGGTATGGCAAAAGCGATCGAAACAGGTCTTCCGAAGATGCGTATCGAAGAAGCGGCTGCTCGTACTCAGGCTCGTATCGACTCAGGCGTTCAGACAATCGTTGGTGTTAACAAATACCGCCTGCCGAAAGAAGATCCGATCGATATCCTTGAGATTGACAACACTGCCGTACGTAACGAACAGATTGCCAATTTGAAGGTGTTGCGTGAAAACCGCGACGAAGAAGCTGTTCAGAAAGCATTGGCTGACATCACCGAATGTGTGAAAACTAAGAAAGGCAACTTGCTGGAACTGGCTGTCAAGGCAGCCGGCTTTTTGGGCGTCCCGCAACCACAGTC
>OGQF01001012.1_pt1 | contig 21392 bp, 20 predicted proteins | sample 1553141 | NCBI WGS metagenome assembly OGQF01 (sample SAMEA2580005, study PRJEB22360) | human gut metagenome | biome: human gut; feature: human-associated habitat; material: faeces | place: Denmark | collected 2008/2010
TTGGCTCGGCATGGCGGCTGTGGGGCTTTGCCAGACGATGTGGTTAGCAGGGAAACCTGTGGCAGCCCTCCTTCCGGTGTGTTATCTCATACCGCATACCGTCACTTGGAGACGTATGACGGGGCTTAAGCGAGGCCGGGAACTGAACGGGGTGTTAGGCGAAACGGCACGCAACATCTTCCTGTTCGGGGCATTGCTTTCCATCGGATTATTCATTTAACTCCATAAAAACAAAAACAACTTATGGCAACAGTAGACGACAAGAAAATCATTTTCTCCATGGTCGGCGTGAGTAAGACCATCCGCCAGACCAACAAACAAGTATTGAAGAACATCTACCTGAGTTTCTTCTATGGGGCTAAAATCGGCATCATCGGTTTAAACGGTTCCGGAAAATCCACCTTTATGAACATGCTGGGCTGTCTGGATGTCCCCACCTCCGGGAAATATTATCTGAATGGAACAGATGTATCCACAATGAAGGATAATGATCTCTCGGTGGTACGAAATAAGGAGATTGGTTTTATCTTTCAGGGCTTTAATCTGATCGCAAATCTTACGGCGCTGGAAAACGTGGAACTTCCTCTGATCTATCGTGGGATCGACCGGAAAACAAGAAGAAAGCTTGCTGTGGAATCTCTTAAAAAAGTCGGACTTGAGAAACGTATGGATCATAAGCCAAACGAAATGTCAGGGGGACAGCAGCAGCGTGTGGCTATTGCCAGAGCTATCGCAGCCAGGCCGCCGGTGATCCTGGCAGATGAACCAACGGGAAATCTGGACTCTGCATCCAGCAGGGAAATTATGGAAATCCTGAAGGGAATGCACAGATCAGGAGAAACCTTGATCCTGATCACTCATGATAATGGGATCGCGGCTCAGGCCAGACGTGTGGTCCGGATCATGGATGGAAAAATTGAATCAGATACGATCAATGAGGAATTTGTCGAGGAGGCTTAAGAATGAAAAAAGGGAAAAAGATTGTGATCGGTGTGGCAGCAGTGGCTGTTGTGGCAGGCGGTATTTACGCGGCATCCGGTGCAGGCCGCGGGGAATCACAGACTCCGCAGATTGCTGTTACCAAAGCAGAGACAGGAGATGTGGAGGAGATCGTAGATGCGACCGGAACCGTTGTCAGTGATGAGCAGAAGACCTTTTATTCTCCTGTGAACGCACAGATCAAAAGCGTATCCTTTGCAGAAGGCGATACGGTTTCAAAGGGAACGAAGCTGATAGAGTTTGAAGTGAAGGATCTGGAGAGGGATAATCAGAAAGCAGAGCTGAATGTACAGTCCGGACAGTATGATTACAAAAATTCCATCAATAAATCCAATGAGGCCCAGCAGAAGCAGGACAGCGCAAAAGCAAAGGTTTCCAGTCTGGAACAGCAGGTAAGGGAGCAGCAGAATTATCTGGCTTCCCTGAGATCACAGCTGGCGTCTGTACAGGCTCAGGCTGCGGCAGATGCGCAGGCCCAGGCCCAGGCGGAGACCCAGGCAAAGGCAGAAGCCCAGGCTGCCAGGGATGCAGAGACTCAGAGAGCGTATTCGGAAGCGCTGACTACATATCAGAATGAGACACTTCCGCAGTACCAGCAGGAGCTGGGACAGCTGAATTCCGATTATGTAACGGCACAGAATGCTTATAATCAGGCAGATACCAGTTATAAGATGGCTTTTGCACAGTGGCAGGCAGAGCAGAGCGATGAGAATGCCCAGGCGCTGGATGAAGCGGAAGCAGCAAGAAGTCAGGCAGAGATCACCTGCCAGGAAGCAAAGGAAGCTTATGAGGATAAGAAGGCCAACCAGCCAAAAATGCCGGAGTATTCTGATTACAGCAATAGTGCGGCCGGTGATTTTGTTACCGATGGAGCTTCAGAGGAAACACAGGAGCTGACGGATCAGGCATCTGCGGATGCTTCTTCTGCAGGAAGTACAGTGGATACTTCTGCCATTGAGAATGCGATCGAACAGGCAACCTCTGATCTGGCGGATCTGCAGTCGGATCTTGCTTCCCAGAAATCCATTGCAGAGGCGGATTCTGCCAGCCTTACAGAAGAAGAGAAAGAAAAAATGCGTGTTAGCAACAATCTTACTGAGCTGGATGCAAAATCTGCGAAAGAGCTGGTAGAAGAAGGAAAGAAAGGCATTTCGGCGGATTTTAACGGCGTCATTTCCAAATCAGCAGTCCAGCAGGGCGCATCGGCAACACAGGGAATGGAGCTTTTTACCCTGCAGAATACAGATAAGGTCAGCATTGATATCAATGTGTCCAAGTATGACTACGATAAGGTAAAGGAAGGCCAGAATGCAGACATTACCATCGGTGACAGGAAATATACCGGCAAGGTGACAAAGATCAGTCACATTGCCACAACCAACGAAAAGGGTTCCACATTGATCCCTGCCACAGTGAGCATCGACAAGCCGGACAAGGATATTTTTCTGGGAGTAGATGCGAAGGTAAAGATCTATGCAGAAAAGGCAGAGGATGTGGTAACGCTTCCGGCAGGCGTGGTAAATATCGGCAAGGATGGTTCCTTCTGTTATGTGCTGAAGGATGGTGTGATCACAAAACAGGATGTCACTACAGGAATCAGTTCGGAGGATTCTGTTGAGATCACAGATGGAATTAAAGCCGGAGATAAGGTCATCGAGGATCTGGGCTCCCTGGAAGAGGGAATGAAGGCAGAGGCAGCAGCGGCAGACAGTGACAGTGCAGCAGAGACAGGGGAGACTGCTAATGAGTAATATTTATGAATATATCAAAATGGCGATCCATAATATCATGGCCAATAAGGGAAGATCCTTTCTCACCATGTTAGGGATCATCATCGGTATCGCATCTGTGATCGCCATTGTGTCCATCGGTGAGGGTACGAAGAATCAGATGAACAGCGAGATCAATGATATCGGCGGCGGCCAGATCGCTGTTTACTGCAGTGATGATGCCATAGCAGACCAGGTCTGGATCGAGCCGGAAGATATTGATGCAGTCCGGGAGCTGGATGGCGTGGAAGGTGTTAATGTTTCAGATTCCTATACAGGCGAGACCGTAACCGGAAAGGGTGATTTTAATCTTACAGTGACCGGGGAGGCCCAGGATGCCAAGCTGGTGGACAATGCTTCTGTGAAGTACGGAAGCTATTTCGGGCAGAAGGAGATCGAAGAGGGAAAAAACGTCTGCGTGATCTCCGATGCCGATGCGAAGAGGCTTTTCGGAACGGATGATGTAGTGGGAATGACACTGGACATTACCTGCTATGATCTGACCAAGACATTCCGCATCTGCGGAGTCACCACACAGAAAGAGAACGGAACCTTTGTCAGCTATACTTACGATGGAATGCCGGTGACCATAAATGTGCCTTATACGGCCATGGACGACTTTACCGGAAGCAGCGGAGAATTTTATCAGATTATAGTTCAGGCGGATAAGAGTCTGGATTCCCAGGCGGTCGCAGATAAGATCATAAATCTTCTTGAGAGACGTCACCAGTGTGCCGGAGATGAATATTTCCAGGTACAGAGCTTCCAGGATGTTATGAAATCCATGAATCAGATGCTTGGTATGGTGACTGCGTTTATCTCTTTTGTTGCGGGCATTTCCCTTCTGGTAGGTGGTATCGGTGTTATGAACATCATGCTGGTATCCGTCACAGAGCGTACCAGGGAGATCGGTATCCGGAAATCCCTTGGAGCGAAAACCTCGTCTATTATGTTACAGTTTCTTGCGGAGGCGGCAATCCTGACGATCATAGGCGGGCTGATCGGTATTGTGCTGGGGATTGCAGGCGGCTATGTGATCTGTGCGGTGATCAGCAGCAGTATGGGAATGACCATCACACCTGGGATCAGTGCGGGAACCATCCTGGCGGCTACGCTGTTCTCCTGTGCAGTAGGTGTGTTCTTCGGAATCTATCCGGCGAAAAAGGCAGCGAAACTGAGCCCGATCGAGGCACTTAGACGGAATTAAAAAACTGTTGCTTTTGCATCAAAAATAGCAATAAAAAATATTTTTAAAAAAAATCAAAAAAAGTTTCAAAAAACCCTTGACATTTTATTGGTCTTAGAGTATCATACATATTGTTGCAGCGGTGATACGAAATATCACAAAGGAAAAGCAACAAAGATGTGCGTTTAGCTCAGCTGGATAGAGCGTTTGGCTACGGACCAAAAGGTCGGGGGTTCGAATCCTCTAACGCACGTATAAAGCCTCTGGAATTGTTCCGGAGGCTTTTGTTTTGTGTTTCGGAAACAAGCGAAAAATTGTATTGACACTGGTAGTGGGCCAGAGTAGAATAAAAAAACAGAAAAGAAAAATTTTTGTAAAGCTGTTTGTTTGATACAAGCAGCTTTTTTCAAAAGAAAAAGTGAACAATAACAAAAATACAGAATACCTGAAACACAGGTGAACCTATCAGGAGGAAAAAACAATGCCAGGATATCTGATCAAAGATACAACAAAAGAGGAACGTAAACAGATCGTGGAGGAATCTCTTGGAAATATTTCCGCGAACTGTGATGGCTGTATGGCGAGACTTGCGGATATGTATCAGGATTATATTGACGGAAAGAAAGAAATCCGTGAGATCAATATGGAGTTCAATGCCAGGTATGTCCATGGAGATATGGATAAAGAGGAAAAACGAAGCTGCCCGATGTAGCGAACGGAGATTAACAGAGGCATGGATCAAAATGAAGTAAAATATGATAAGCTGCTGAAGATCAAAACCACCGGTCGTGACGATTCCAGAGCGGATCAGTACTGTTATCCATACGAGCCAACGCCGTACGGGGTGCTGGAACGGCTGGCTTATTGTGGATATCTGGGGAAAAAGAATCATCTGATCGACTATGGATGTGGAAAAGGCAGAGTGGATTTTTTTCTGGCGTGGCAGGTCAGATGCCGGACTACAGGCGTGGAGTACGATGAACGTATGACAAAAGCCGCAGAAGAAAACAGGCAGCGGGCTGTTTCCGGGACAAAAACATCATTTATACTGGAGAATGCAGCCCTTTTTCAGGTGCCGGAGTCTGCAGACAGATTTTATTTTTTTAATCCCTTTTCTGTGGAAATACTGAGAAGCGTCATCGGACGCATCCGGGAATCCTGGTATGAAAAAACAAGAAAAATGCTACTCTTTTTCTATTATCCATCTGACGAATATATTTCATATCTGATGACCGTAGCGGAATTGGAATTCCTGGACGAGATCGACTGTCAGGATCTTTTCGACGGAAAAAATCCCAGGGAGAGGATATTGGTATTTCAGATGGGAGAGGAGTAAAAACAACATGATAAAACTGATCGCAACAGACGTAGACGGAACTCTTGTAAAAGACGGGACCATGACTATCAATCCGGAATATATGACAGTGATCCGGAAGCTGACTGAGCTGGGAATCACCTTTGTGGTGTGTTCCGGGCGGCAGTATGACAGTGAGAGGAAGCTGTTTGAGCCGGTGAAGGATCTGGTGTATTTTGTGTCGGATGGCGGTACGGTGATCCGGAAGAATGATAAGATCCTGAAGGTACATACACTTCCGGATGAGGTTTGGAAACGCATGCATCATATGGTGAAAGAAAAAATGCTGGAATGTGACTGCTTTATTGCCACACCGGAGTGCTGCTATGCGGAGAATGAGAATGGAAGGATGTTCCGGTGGCTGCGGGATTCCTATGGCTATGATATGAGAAAAGTGGATGATCTTTCTTCTCTTCAGGGAAAACAGGTGCTGAAATTCTCTGTCTATCACCCGGAACGGTGCGAGGAGCTTTGTGCACCGTATTTTACACCGGCATGGAGGGATAAGGTAACGTTGGCGGCTGCCGGAAAAGAATGGATGGACAGTACTCCGCCGGAGGGCGAAAAAAGTACAGCTGTCGAATTTATCCAGAAACAGTTAGGAATTTCTCCGGAGGAAACCTGTACATTTGGAGATAACCTCAACGATATCGCCATGCTTCAGAAAGCGGGAAGGAGCTATGCGGTAGCCAATGCCAGAGCGGAAGTGCAGGCAGCAGCCAGGGAAGTATGTCCGTCATACAGTGAAGACGGAGTCTTACAGATTCTGAAGGGGATTGTTTCTGAAAGCAGAAAATAATAAAGATACATAAAATATGTGCTTTCGATAAAGAAAAGTCACCGGCCAGGGGTTGACTTTTAAAAACAATTCTGTTAAATTGAAAAAAATTGAAAATTTTAATTCCATGAGGGAGTAGTTCGCACGTAAGTGTGATTTGTCAACAGACCCGGTTTTTTCTGAAAAACCTGGCAAATCTTAAAGAATGAGACTCATGTATGCTTTGTTATATTTTATTGCAGCAGGGCATACATGGGTCTTTTTTATGTAACAAAAGAATGCCGGAAAGAATTTTTTCAGCAGGGCGGGCGACAATGAATCTCCGGGTTATGGGAAATAAAAAAAGAAAGTGAGAAGAAAAATGGAAAATCTGGTAAACAGTTCACCGCTGATCCTTGTGTTAGTTTTTCTTGTGATCGGCTTTGTGTTCCTGATGAAGGGTGCGGATTTCTTTGTAGAAGGAAGCTCCAGTATCGCAAAAAGGCTGAAGGTGCCGCCGATCATCATCGGCCTTACTATTGTGGCAATGGGAACATCATTGCCGGAAACTGCAGTCAGCGTTACAGCGTCACTGGTCAATAACAATGAGCTTGCGGTCAGCAATGTGGTAGGTTCCAATATTTTTAACCTGATGGTGGTTGTTGGAGTCTGTTCCATCCTGACACCGATCCTGGTACAGAAGGAAACCATCCGGAGGGATATTCCGTTTTCCATGATCTGTGCGCTCCTTCTTCTGGGGCTGGGGATCCTGGCAGCAGGAGATACGATCGGAATGAGACTTGGTCATCTGGATGGAATGATCCTGCTGGGATTTTTTGCAGGCTATATTGTGGTAATGATCCAAAGTGCCATGAAGGCCAGGGCAGCAGGAAAAAATGTGGACATGGAAGGAATGGAAGAGCTGGAAGAAGAAATCGGCATCCTTTCCTGGCCGAAGAGCATCCTCTTTATTGTGGGAGGCGCATTTGCCATTGCCTTTGGCGGAGATCTTACGGTGGATGCTGCCAGCCGCATTGCCATTGATCTTGGAATGAGCCAGACACTGGTGGGACTGACCATTGTTTCTATCGGAACTTCCCTTCCGGAGCTGGTGACTTCCGTGGTTGCAGCCAGAAAGAACGAAGTGGATATGGCTGTGGGAAATGCGGTAGGCTCCAATATTTTTAATATCCTGATGGTTCTCGGAGTTGCATCTGCCATCAATCCGGTGGCACTGATCCGGGAAAATATTATTGATATTGTCATACTTATCGTGTTCTCGCTGATCGTGTGGATCTATGCGGCCACAAAGCAGAGGATCAGCCGGAAAGAGGGAATTTCCATGGTATGTATGTACCTGATCTATGCAGGATATATTATCTGGAGATAGCTGCTGTGGGCATGCAGCTGGTCCGACGTGGACAATAGTATCGTATAGGGTTTATATCAATGCAATTTATAAGAAAAGCTCCAACCGTATCAATATTGGGATACAGTTGGAGCTTTTCTGCAATTATGCTCATTTGCCCTCAGAAGAGAAAGCTTTTTTTGAGGATTCTTCTGAAGCGTTCTTCTGATGCGGGGTCATATCATCGCTGTCCGTCATCAGATATTTCCGGATGGCAAAAAGAATGGCGATACCGATGATCCCGATCAGTGTCTGTACAGGATCGAGATGTTCCACGACCATCTGCCTTGCTGTTGCAAAAAGCAGGACCTCCACAACAGTCTGGGCGGAATGGCGGCAGAGCATTTTTACAAACTCCACACCGACTACAAGAGACAGTGCCTGTGACAGGAAACTGGTAAAAAAGCTGGTGTCCATATCCATGATGGAGGTACCGGCAGTTGTAAGGATCAGACGCAGTCCGGACAGTGCGATCACGATAATGATCACGATGGATAACGCGATCTCTGTGTAACGGGCTGTGTTGTAGATTAGTTCATTAAAATGCTTGCGGATATTGTGGTTAACGGCGTTTCTGTCTTTCATGGGAAGTTATCCTTTCTTTTTCGCAGAAGCGGGATGATCGATAAAGCGGGTTGCAAAATAGCCGAATACGCAGGTGATGACCACCATACATGGCAAAAACAGCCAGAAGCGCTGCTGGCTCATGGTGTTGAACCATGGAGAATTGGCCTGCAGGATCATGATGATGGGCATATGCCACAGATAGATCCCGTACTGGTTCCGGGCTACGAAGTACAGTGGACGCAGGAAACTGAAATCCATTTCCGGCAGGAGGGAGAATCCCACAAGCAGTATACTGAGCAGGACCGCCAGGATGGAATGTGCCGGATAACCGGAGGGAGCAGTGCCATAAAGCCCGTGACTGTGATAATAAAAGATCCATACCAGGATCAGTGCGGTGCTTGCAATAGAAACCGGAAGTCCAAGCTTCAGCCGGTAATCCTGCATACGATCTCCGACCTGCTTCCAGAAAGCGGCAGCAGCCATTCCCAGCACGAAATTATCCAGCGCAGAGAATACCTGACGCTCGTATACAAAATATACAGAGTTATCCGAAATCCCGGAATTGTGGAGATAGCGGACAACTGCGAACCGGCAGATAACAGTGAAAACAATGGACACAATGGCAGAGACGAGCCAGTTTTTCCGGACTGCCTTATAAAGGAACGGGGCGATCAGATAAAACTGAAAGATCACGCCCATCGTCCACAGCGCACCATTGATGGAACCATGAGTCACCGGGGAAAAGTTCTCCGTAAAAGTATAATACGCCAGGATATGCCGAAGTCCCTCATTGCTGAACATCTGCGTGGACATAAAGATCAGAAGGACCGTGATACATACATAATACTGGGGCATAATGCGGATGCAGCGCTTTTTCATAAAAGCCCGCCAGCCGGGGAGACAGCCTCGCGCCTCCGAAGAAGAAAGGGAAAGATAGATCCCATATCCGCTTAACAGGAAAAACAGTGTAACTCCTACTTCACCTCCAAGAGTCAGAAGTGTGTGGATGGCTGTATGCGACTGCCATGGCTGCCCGGACAGAACGTAGCAGTGATACAGCATAATGTAGAGGATCGCCCCCGCACGGAGCAGATCGATATTTTTGATACGCTTCATAAATAAATCCTTTCCTGAAAAAAATAAGTCTGCCCCATGACTGAAACGGGCAGACAGAGATAGGTTTAGTATAGCATGAACGTGGGAGATTGGAAAGCTGTCGGAGGGAACCGTAACGAAAAATTTACTATTGCAGAATGATGTCATTGCACTGATTGACGACGCCGGAGAGACTGTAGTAGAATACAAGTATAACAGCTGGGGAAAAATCCTGAGCATCACCGGCAGCAAAGCCGGCACCATTGGAAAATCAACCCGTTCCGTTACAGAGGCTACTACTACGATGAAGAAACCGGAATGTACTATCTGAAGAACCGGTATTATGATCCGGAGATCCGGAGATTTATCAGTGCGGATAACTTTAAAAGTGAAAAAGCATCTATGGAGACATTACATAATCGAAATTTATTTGCCTACTGTGACGATAATCCACTGGTACGTGCAGATCAGGATGGAAATGCATGGATGGTTGCAGCAGCAAGTTTTGTCGCTGGAATGGGACTTTCAGTTGGATGTCAGATGATTTTTGAGGGGAAAAATCTGTCAGAGATAAACTGGATCACTGCCGCTTCCGCAGGACTTGGAACCGCTATGGGATTTTTGGGAATTGGTGGTTCGACAACAGGTGCAGTTGTAAGTGGTGTTACTTCGTTTGCAAGTGATTATTATGAAAATAGAGATTTTACAAGCGCGGTTATAAATGGTGCGGTAAGTGCGGGAATATCATTAATTTTAAATCCTTTAGCGAGTATGGGGCCGGAGAAAAGAGGATATTTGGAATATATGAGAAAAGATTATCATAACGCAAATCGAAAAATTTTAAATATGAATCTTTCATTTTCAGAGGCATTACCATTACGAAGTGCGGTTAATGAAGAAAAAAGTAGAAAGATAAGGCAATTGGCAGAGGAGGAAATAAGTTCTTATTGTGGAGATTATGCATGCAATGCTTTTGTTAATTCTAATATTGCAATACGAAAGTATGGGAGAGTTATTGGCGGGGGATGTGAGTATACTCCGGGAAAAGGAACGCGGTATATGAAGTGTTATAAGTATTTAGGAAAGTTATATTGGGTTTATGTATAAGTTTTGTATGTAAAAATATATGGGAAATGTATTTGACGACTAGGGGGGGATCATAATAAACCGAAAAAGAAAAAATAATATACCTGAAAAAATTTTGTTATTTTGTATTTTATTTTTGTCATATCGTTGGATTTTTGAAGATGATAGATTCACATTTGGAGTAGCCTTTTGGGGATATTTGGCATTGACTGGATGGGTATTCAGATGTGGCGAAACACCGGATCAGGATATTTCTTCGGAAAGTGTAGATGAAAATCCTCTATATGTTTATGGGATGATGAGAAAAAATCGAAAATGGCTTTCCGGAATCAGAGGGTGTTTTCTGTTTCAAATGTTGCTTTTGACAGATGTTTTTTTTGCAGCAGTATATTCCTGTTGGAAATGTTGGACGAATAGCAGTGGGAATGATGCGATTGAAAAAGCGTTATTATCACTGTATATTTTAATGATAGCGGGGTATGTTGAATTTCTGAAGCATAGTGTTAGGATTCATGCAAGAAGCTACATGTATATAGAGAATAAAAAAGGAATCTGGATGCCATTCAGTTTTATCTGTTACAAATACGAGAAGTTAATAGATATCAAAATAACTTTTCCAGAAGAGGTCGAAGAGCGAAACGTTGTATTTGAAAAAGAGCTTTTACATAACCAGTACCAAAAAAGTCAGAATATGAACTGGACGAAAAAGGAAAAGTAAGTTTTTTCAAGAAAAATAGAAATAATCAGGTGAATATCTGGGCGCTTATAGATATTACAGATATGGATAGAAATGATGTTTTGTTGTTAAATGATAAATTTGCAGAGTTCTGGATCAATGAGATGAGCAGAGAAGAAAAAAAGAAGGATATTCGTTTTACATTTGTAATCCAGGTAGATGAAATGAATGATTATCTGCAGGAAATTTTTTATGAAAGCCAGGGAATCTTTATGGATAAGCACAGAAGCCGGCTGCCTGTATTATATGTACGCAAACACGATATCCTGAAAGTAAAATGGGCTGATGATAATTCAAAATATATAAGTATCAATAAGGAAATGAGAAAAGAGTTAAAGAAAATATATGATGATTCGGAGATAGAATCCATTAATAGCTGAAGAAAGGAATCATATGGCGAATCTGATATTGAGCATTTTCGAAAGAGTTATAACAATATTAATGTTTATTGCATTGGCAGTTGCTCTCGTATGCAAGAAAAAATCTAAAAAGGTACCGCTTTTTATCATCAGACCAATTTTTCTGGTTGGTTTGTTATTTATTATGTTTCAGGCAGTATTTGTGCAGCGAAATTTTACCTCGCTGGATAAAGCGATTCGGGCATATGATGTTAAGGCGAAGCCAATAGCAAACTTGCAGGATGAGAAATCTACATATGTTATCATGGATGAAGATGGATCTATTGAAGGAAGAATTTTTCCAAAAAATGGAAAGAAATGGAAATTGCCGGATTCAGCATTTTTCAGAAAAAGTATGAGCTATCCTTCAGAAGATGCCAATATTGATATGAGATCAATAGAAATACATGGAGCATGGTATATTGTAATACTCCCACATTATCTTATGGGGGAGAATTCTATAGATGAGGTTCACGATTCGGCTGGAACAGAATTTTTAAAAACGGAATATGAGAATATAACGGTATATTATGGATATCTGAAAACGAAACCAGATGATTACTGGATTTCTGTAGATGGAGATAAAGTAGCGATCAATCTGTGAAGCGTCAAGATTGTAGGAAAAGGAGAACATAAAAATGAATATTTCACTGTCTAACTGGTGGTCGTGGGGAATCTTATTGCTGTTGCTCATGATAGTGGCAGTTGTGGATTCCAGGAAAAGAATCCCACGAAAAATATCCATATTTATACTGGTTCCGGTTTTGTCTGTGGTCATCATATTTATGATGTCCGAAAATAACAAAGAGGCTGAACAAAGTTTCCATACACTTGAGGAAGCAGTAACAGCCTATGATGATCGGTCAGATGTCGTGGCGACATTGCGAGGAAAAACTTCAGCATTGGTTATTATGGATGATGGAGATGTGATGGACTCACAGATTTTTGAAAAAACAGAAAGCGGCTGGAAACTTCCGGAAGATTCAGAGTTTCAGGACACAAAGCGTTTTACAGGAGACAGGATTATAGTCGACGTATCTACCGTAGCAGTTGATGGGGAATGGTATGTTGTGGTGTCACCATATCCGGGAATAAAATCTCCCATAACGAATGTATACGATTCGGAAGGAACAGAATTTTCCGAAGCAAAAGGAAGCGAAAACGTTTACTATGGATATCTGAAAAAATACCCAGAGGACTACTGGGTTTCTGCAAATGGACAGAAGATGGTTCCAATCGGGTTTTTGAAGGATTGGGTCAGAACTGGATGGAAAATAATAAGTAGTCATTAAAATAATAGATATCATAAAACAAAAGATTATTGGATTTCTATAAATGGGGAGAAGATATCGCTTGAGTGAAAAAACAAAACGTTTTTTTCTAATAACATTACTTCTGACACCAGCTTGCTACCAGATCATGCCGGAGATCAGAATGGCATTAGTATTGGCGGCAATGGGAGAAGCTGTATTATCGGCAGATAGAATTTGGGCAAGAAATGAAAGGTTTCCTTTTGCAAATTTATATGATGACAGGAATCCTCTGTATGTACGAAAAATGATGAAGAAGAGGAAATGGCTTTCTGGGATAAATGGATATTTTGTAGTACAGATTTTGCTTTTGAGTTATGTTCTTCTGATGACAGCAGGGTTCATTTCTGATCATATAATACATAGAAGATATCAGGAAATCAGACTGGAATTTTTCTGGATTTACTGGGGAATAATAATGAGTCTTGGTGTAGTGGAGGCATATTATATCCATATTTATAAGAAAAGTTTCTGCTATCCGAGAAATAAAAAAGGTATCTGGATGCCATTCAGCTTTATCGGATATGAAATGCAGGGACTGGCAGGAAGGATACTGCCTGATCCAACAGAAGAAACGGAGAAAAATCAGCCTCTGGTGTTTGAAGAATGTCTTTTTAAAAGTGGATATGCTAAAAAAGCAAATTATATATTAAAAGAGAATGACCAAATCTGTTTTTATCAGAAAAGAAAAAATCAACAGGTAAACTTATGGGCGATCATTGATATAGCAGATATGGAGAAAATGCATATCCAGCTTCTGAATGATGCATTTGAGATTTTCTGGTGTAATGAGCTGACCAGAGAAGAAAAAAAGAAAGATGTACGTTTTACCTTTGTGATCCAGACTGAGAGAATCAATGATGCTATAAGCAGGATTTTTTATGATGGATCAGGAACACGAATGTATAAACATCGAAGTCGTATGGCTGTTTTGTATGAGAAAAAACATGACATCATAAAAATAAAATGTACGGACCGTAAGTCCAGATATAAAAATATTTACAGAGAAATGAGAGAAGAACTGAAGCGGGTGATCGGAAGACGTGATATAGATCTGTAGACTGTATGCAAAGGTGATGTGAAAAAGGTATGTTGATCAAAGTGATAGAACCAATTGTATATCTGGTAATTATTATTAATCTGGTGATCGCTATTTCTTATAAAAGAAAATCAAAAAAGACACCAGTTAAGGTTGTCGCACCAATTGTTATATTAGGAATCGGACTCTTTGTTTGCGATACAGTGTATACTCACCGAAGTTTCAGTTCTGTGGAGAAAGCCGTGGAAGCATATGGTGATAATGCTGAGATCATCCGTATTCTGCAGGGAGAAAATTCTACATATGTTATCATGGATAACGAAGGAACAGTAGAGGGGAAGATTTTTCCGGAAAGTTCTGGGAAATGGAAATTGCCGGATTCTATATTTTATGGTACAGGCAGAGAGTATCAAGATGTAAAGATAAATATCGATATGTCAACGATAGAAATTAATGGGGAATGGTATGTACTGGTAGTACCGAATGATGATAATTATGTAATAGCCGATGTGAAGGATTCTGTGGGAACAAAATTTCTGGAAGCAGAAAATAACAAAAATGAAAAGATATGTTATGGATACATGGAACACAAACCGAAAGATTACTGGATTTCTGTAAATGGAGAGAAGATATCACTTGATTAAAAGAATATGTATTAGAAAAGAAAGAGGCAATTATACAGAGAAATGATCGACATGTTGAGCAAATCAATTTATTTATGCGTATATGCCCTGGTATTTGGAGGATTACTGAAATCTTTTTATTTCTATTTGGCGCCGGTCGGTGTAATGGAAATTTTGGCGGTTCTGGTAAGCCTGATGATCTCAAATATTCTATTTATTCCTACGGTTATTATACCGTCAAGATGGAAAACCCCTTATAATGTGCCGGATAGTTATAACTGTCAGAATCCATTTTATGTACACGGTATGTTAAATGACAAAAAGGAATCGAAATATGCTCTTCCTATCAGGAAAAACGGAAAGTTAAAAAGTTTTTTGTTTTTGCGAAAAATAATGATTCTGTGGCTGGGAGTGTATTTTACATATCTGGGGATGCAGTATGTAAATCCAGGTATAAATAGTACAGTGATAGAAATCCTTCTGAATATCTCGCTGGCTTTTATGATCATGGCAAGATCATGCATGTGGATATTTTATGTGAAATTTTATAAAAAGAATTATAAATACCCAACAGATAAAGAAGGAAATTGGGCGCCATTCAGTTTTCTGTGCCAGAATATCAATATGTATTATGAAAATCCGGTGTGTTACAGGGATTTACAGATACATTCTGATGTAATGGAAAAAGATTTTGGAATTTATCAATATATAAATACGTATAAAGCTCCTCGAAATGGAAAAACTTTTTTCTACAGATATGACAAAACAGATGAGATACATATTTTGGCATATGTAAAAACAGATTTGTTTCAGGAAGCGGATATCGGAAAATTAAATAAAGCTTTTGTAGAATTTTGGAAACAGTATATTACAACGAAAGAGGAAAAAAAGGAAATATATTTTTCCTTTGTGCTGGAAGTAGAAGATGATAATCGTGTTCTGAAGAGCATTGTACGGAATAATTCAGGGATAATGATGTATAAAAGACGATACCGTCTTGGAGCGGTATATAACCGTTATTATAATCGCTTGGAAATCCTTCCGTTATATAGATATTCGAGATGTAAAAAACAATATGAGAAAATGAAAAAAGATCTGTTGGATTGTCTGGGAATATCGGATGTTGTACAGGCCTGATGACTAGGGGGGATCATAATAAACCGAAAAAGAAAAAATAATATACTTGGAAAAATTTTGTTATTTTGTATTTTATTTTTGTCATATCGTTGGATTTTTGAAGATGATAGATTCACATTTGGAGTAGCCTTTTGGGGATATTTGGCATTGACTGGATGGGTATTCAGATGTGGCGAAACACCGGATCAGGATATTTCTTCGGAAAGTGTAGATGAAAATCCTCTATATGTTTATGGGATGATGAGAAAAAATCGAAAATGGCTTTCCGGAATCAGAGGGTGTTTTCTGTTTCAAATGTTGCTTTTGACAGATGTTTTTTTTGCAGCAGTATATTCCTGTTGGAAATGTTGGACGAATAGCAGTGGGAATGATGCGATTGAAAAAGCGTTATTATCACTGTATATTTTAATGATAGCGGGGTATGTTGAATTTCTGAAGCATAGTGTTAGGATTCATGCAAGAAGCTACATGTATATAGAGAATAAAAAAGGAATCTGGATGCCATTCAGTTTTATCTGTTACAAATACGAGAAGTTAATAGATATCAAAATAACTTTTCCAGAAGAGGTCGAAGAGCGAAACGTTGTATTTGAAAAAGAGCTTTTACATAACCAGTACCAAAAAAGTCAGAATATGAACTGGACGAAAAAGGAAAAGTAAGTTTTTTCAAGAAAAATAGAAATAATCAGGTGAATATCTGGGCGCTTATAGATATTACAGATATGGATAGAAATGATGTTTTGTTGTTAAATGATAAATTTGCAGAGTTCTGGATCAATGAGATGAGCAGAGAAGAAAAAAAGAAGGATATTCGTTTTACATTTGTAATCCAGGTAGATGAAATGAATGATTATCTGCAGGAAATTTTTTATGAAAGCCAGGGAATCTTTATGGATAAGCACAGAAGCCGGCTGCCTGTATTATATGTACGCAAACACGATATCCTGAAAGTAAAATGGGCTGATGATAATTCAAAATATATAAGTATCAATAAGGAAATGAGAAAAGAGTTAAAGAAAATATATGATGATTCGGAGATAGAATCCATTAATAGCTGAAGAAAGGAATCATATGGCGAATCTGATATCCTTAGAAGTCCATTACCTTTAGGTGATGGGTAGTTCACTCGGTCACAACCGAGTCAGCCATGACCGAATAAAAAATATGTACATATCTACTCCTCAAACCTGCAAAGCGCCTTCTGCTGTGCTCCATAAATGGAGTGATTTCCATTGACCAGATAAGCGAGGATGCATACCAGGATAAGGGGGATGGTGTTTCGGGTGCCGAAGACTTCCAGGCCGATGAGGATCGGGGCGATGAGGGTGTTGGTGGCGCTGCCGAATACTGCGGCGTAGCCAAGTGCCCCACAGATCATCGGAGGGATCCCGAGGATGGAACCTAAGACGACTCCAAGGGAAGCGCCGATGGAGAACAGTGGTGTCACTTCGCCACCCTGAAAACCGATGGAAAGTGTAAATACAGTAAACAAAAGCTTCAGAATCCAGTCATATCCGTAGATCGTTTCTCCGGCAAAGGAAGCGGAGATGAGATTGGTTCCAAGACCTGTGTAGCGTCCGCCATGGATCACAAACAGCAGAGCTGCCAGTGGAATGGCCATGACACCGATGCGGATCAGCGGATTTGAGATTTTTTCCCCGAATAATTTCTTGGCTTTCTGAAGAAGTACGGAAAAGCATCGTCCTGCGAGACCAAAGGCAAGTCCGAGAGCAATGAGAGAGATCATGCTTCGGAGATCGGTCACAGTCCAAGTGTCTTGGATATCCACAGCAAATTTTTCCAGTCCCAGGAAATGAGAGGTGAAGGAGGCTGTATATGCGGCGATAAGTGCCGGCAGCAGCGCATCGTACTCAAGATATCCGGCAACGATCACCTCCATGGCAAAAAATACAGCGGCTAATGGCGTCTGGAACAGACCGCCAAAACCGGCAGCCATACCGGTGATCAGCATGACGGGCTTGCGTTCCCGGATATGCAGCCTGCGTCCGGCCTCGTGGGAGAGTGTAGCACCGATCTGCACGGCAACACCTTCACGGCCGGCACTTCCTCCGAAGAGATGAGTGATCCAGGTGCCGATCATTACCAGAGGGACAAGAACCAGAGGAATCTGGTCTCTTTTTTTCTGCCCGGTTTCGAAGATCAGGGACATGCCATTTAAGCTTAAGGTGCTGAAATGATGATACATCCACACAATAAGAAGTCCGGACAGAGGCAGGAAAGGCAGCAGATATTGCCAGTATGCGGTGCGAAGATCAGAGATCGCCAGCAGGCCCCGGCCGAAGATAGTATCTACGATCCCGACGCAGATTCCCACGACCACTGCAAGGACAGCGTATTTCAGCTGCAGGATCCGATGTTCTTTTTGGATAGTTTCTTTTGTCATAGTAACTCCTTTCAATCTCCCCGTTTTGAAAAATCCATCAAAAAAAGCTGATAACCCCGTGCATTGCACAGAAGTCATCAGCTCATTGGCGGTTTCGATAAAGATCGGGGGAGAACTTCATTCCCTTTCTGCCTGAGAGTATAGCATCCGAGGCTGATATCGTCAATAGTCAGACGGAAATCCGGAGTATCTTATTTGTTACAGGTGTGCTATGATTAAACAAATCGGCAGGTTACGGGTGAAGCAGTAAAGCGTAATGTGCTGCGACTAAGACCTGCACATATGAGAATGTAAAAATAACGGAGGAGACATCATGGAAGAACCAAGAATTGACAAAACAGTCTATACAGGAAGACCGGAGAACACCGAGGGCCGTCTGGAGAAGGAAATCGCAGTGTACGATTTTCTGGATAGTTTTGGGATTGAATATAAAAGAGCAGATCATGAAGCACTGATGACCATGGAGGCCTGCGAGGCAGTGGATCAGATTCTGGGGGCGCAGATATGCAAAAATCTTTTTCTCTGCAACCGACAGAAAACGGATTTCTATCTGCTGCTGATGCCGGGAGAGAAGCCGTTTAAAACAAAATTTCTGTCCAAACAGATCGGAACAGCCAGACTTTCCTTTGCAGACGGAGAGCAGATGGAGGAATATCTGAACATTACCCCGGGGTCCTTAAGTCTGATGGGACTGATCTTTGATAAAGAAAAGAAGGTACACCTGGTGATCGATAAAGAAGTCCTGGATGAAGAATATTTCGGATGCCATCCGTGTATCAATACTTCCACTCTGTTGATGAAGACCAGTGATGTAAAAGAAAAAATCCTGCCGGCGCTGGGCCACGAATATCAGGTGGTCGAGCTGCCGACAGAATAGAAAATCAACGTATGGGTGTAAAGTCCTTTTTGTTGGACTCTGCTATGATGTAATGGGGGCGCTGCTTGACCTCCATATAGGTTTTGGCTATGTATTGTCCCATGATACCCAGGCAGAAAAGCTGCAGGCCGCCGATGAAGATGATGACACAGATGGTGGAAGCCCAGCCTGGGACCGGATCATCGAAGATCAGCTTTCGGACGATGATGGCTACCAGGACCAGAAAGGAAAAACCGGTCATGGTCGTTCCGAACCAGGAGGCGATGGTCAGCGGTACCTGAGAGAAATTGATGATGCCGCTGACGGCGTATTTAAACAGTTTCCAGAAGTTCCACTTGGTCTCACCGGCTACGCGTTCGATATTTTTGTAGGGGAGCCAGCAGGTGCGGAAACCGATCCAGCCGAAGATTCCCTTGGAGAAGCGGTTGTACTCACTCATGGAGACGATGGCATCCACCATACTGCGCTTCATCAGACGGAAGTCTCTGGCGCCGTCCACAATATCTGCATCCGAGATCTTATTGATCAGCTGATAAAATTTCCGGGCAAAAAAGCTCCGGATAGGTGGCTCTCCGTCACGGCTGACACGTCTGGTGGCAACGCTGTCATATTCTCCGGATTCCAGCTTCTCCAGCATTTCCGGGAGAAGGGACGGCGGATCCTGAAGATCAGCATCCATTATGGCAGTATACTTTCCTGATGCATTCTTAAGTCCGGCATACATGGCCGCCTCTTTTCCGAAGTTTCTGGAAAATGATATATACCTGATGCGGTCATCACTCTTTGCAAGCTGCTTTGCGGTCTCCAATGTTCCATCTGTCGAACCATCATCCACAATTATTATCTCAAACGAAAGCTCCGGCAGCAAAGCCATAACCTCTTTCATTTTATCATAATAAAACGGCAAAGCTCCCTGCTCATTATAGCATGGCACAACGACCGATATATCAATCGCCTTCCCAGTACTCTTTATGGATTCCACTCTTCATATCCTCCTTGCATCTGTCTATAATCCCCATAGTTTTTTCATAGCATGCATCCCAGTCTGCTTTAATATCATCAGTATATCCACTGTCTGATCCGGCAACATCATAGTTATCCACAATATACTGTCCAAGATAGGTTGTAAACTTTTCCATTCCGTTTACGTTCATATGCTCACCATCTGAAAAATCTGTCGCATCATCTATGCCTATCTTTGCATAGCTTTTATCCAGATCCATAAAATCATATCCATATTCACCGACAATGCCGCCGATCTGGTCTATCACGTCCGCATTGATACTTTTCATCTGATGAGGCATTGCAATAAAAAGCATATTTTCTATGTTGCTTTCTTTACAGAAATCAAGAAAATCCCTCAGATACCCTTCTGTCTTTTTTGAAAAAGACATATTTAAGGAGTCCCGTTTCCCAAGTGCCGCAAGATTTTCCTGACCTCCTGTTATCGTAGTGTTTGTCAGAAATCCTTTATTGTTTGTCCCACCATTTTCTGCAAGGTATATTTTAACTTTAAGAGCATTAAATACATCAAGCGGATTCGCCCAGTTATCATGGTATTTCCACAGGCTGTAAAAATATCCCGCCCTGTCGTTTTTTGCTATTACATCTTTTATCGTATCAATTTTGTTCTGCGACCACGGAATATTGTCTATCCATTTACGCATATATACTTCGTCATCATAGTTCCACTCGCCATCATAATAATCACTTATGTTTACTACGATAAGCTTTGGATTCTGACGCTTTAGCACCTCTTTTAGCATTGACTTGTATAGGTTACAGGGTATCGCTCCCGCTCCAAAATTATATGATGTATAGCCAAATTCATGCCATGCAAGTGTCGGCGCATATCCCGTATACATTTCGCTTGGTCCCATCGTGACAACATCCAGTGAATTTTTGGGTTCATAATAAAACCCTCTTATATTGGAAATGTCTGAACGGTCAGCTGTAATAAACATCTGTGATACCACGCAAAATACAATTGAAAAAAGTACCGCAAACACTAGCGGTCTCCACCAGATTCTTTTTTTGCCTTTCATTTAAGTCCTCACTATTTTCCTAAAATTGCATGTATACAAAATCCGCCGGATTTATTCCTGGTCCGTAATATCCAAATATTATGACTGAAAAAATTCCTGCCATTATTATGATCCAGTGCACCGGGCGCTTTCTTGCCATAAGCCAGTCCCTTATCATAAGATTTTTCTTTTCCTTTACCAGAGAAACCATAAACAAAAATACTGTAAGCAAGGCAAGCAGCATAAAATCAGCTGTCCTGTAGCCGCACGGCTTAAGGGTTGCCATGAAGCTTCCATATGAGAAATCACTTATATGAAAATCCGTAACAGATTTTACAAGCATATATACAGCCTGTGACAGATCATCCGCAATATCGAAATAATATCCCACAAGTACAAGGATAAATGTCCACAGTACCGGCAGTATTTTGAATTTATATCCACAAAATTTTGTTTTTATACTGTTCGTAACCGGTGCTATAAGTTCTGCGATCATGATGACTACTCCGTTCCAGAGTCCGAATGCCACATATTTCATGTTTGCCCCATGCCATATTCCGATAACAAGAAACGTTATAACTGAAGCTATGCTTCCCGGTAGCACTTTTGCAATATGCTTTGTA
>OGQF01001015.1_pt1 | contig 21361 bp, 10 predicted proteins | sample 1553141 | NCBI WGS metagenome assembly OGQF01 (sample SAMEA2580005, study PRJEB22360) | human gut metagenome | biome: human gut; feature: human-associated habitat; material: faeces | place: Denmark | collected 2008/2010
AGTCCTCCAACTCCTGTAATGCCTTTTTAAATAAAAAAGTAGCCGTACTGGCAGGCGATTATCTGCTTGCAACAGCGTTGGTGCAAGTGGGCATGACCCGTAACCATGACATTATCGACATCGTCTCCTGCCTGGGGCAGGATTTGGCAGATGGTGAACTTCTGCAGCTTTCCAACGTCAGCAATCTCCATTTCTCCGAGGAAGTCTATTTCGACGTTATCCGCAAGAAGACGGCCGTGCTCTTTGCAGCTTGTACGAAGGCGGGCGCTCTCTCGGTGGGGGCCAGCGATGAAAAGGCGGAATCTGCGCGTCTGTTCGGTGAATATATCGGGCTTTGTTTTCAGATAAAGGATGATATTTTCGATTACTCCGAGAGCAAGGAAATAGGCAAACCTACCGGAAATGATATGGTGGAGGGGAAGTTGACTCTGCCTGCGCTTCATGTGCTCAATACCGTGAAGGATAAAACAGCGGAAGAAATTGCCGTAAAGATAAAGAATGGGGAGGCAACGCCTGGCGAAATAGCCCATTTAATCGAATTTACCAAGCAGAATGGTGGTATAGAGTATGCTTCGCAAGTGATGTATGACTATAAGGAAAAGGCTCTTTCTTTGCTGGCTTCTTTGCCCGATACGGAGGTAAAAGTAGCGCTAGCCGGGTATCTGGATTATGTGGTAGAACGGGAAAAATGACGGACTGTTTCCGGTTGATAATATGAGAAAGCCTGATGGAACCCACTCCATCAGGCTTTATTTATAGGTAAATGCAGCTTCCTCTTAGAAGAATTTCATCTCTTCACCCTTGATTTCCGAAAGCAGCAGGTTGGCAAGACGACTGGTTCCCAGACGGAACAGCTCGTTGTTCAGCCATTCTTCGCCGAGCACTTCCTTGACGATGGTGTAATAAATCAGTGCATCGTTCACGCAGTTGATTCCTCCTGCGGGCTTAAAGCCTACCTTGATACCCGTCAGCTCGTGATATTCTTTGATGGCCTGGCACATAACCAGGGCGGCCTCCGGCGTGGCGGCAGGCTGCTGCTTGCCGGTGGAAGTCTTGATGAAATCGGCACCCGAATACATGGAAAGGATGGATGCTTTTTTGATGTTCGAAGCCGTCTTCAAAGCTCCGGTTTCGAGGATTACCTTCATGTGGTGCTCTTTGCAGGTTGCTTTGAGTTCTTGTATCTCCTCGCACATGCCTTCATAGTCTCCCGCCAGGAACTTGCCCACCGAAATAACGATGTCTATTTCATCGGCGCCTTCCATCAGTGCCATGGCAGTTTCTGCCACTTTCACTTCAATGAAAGTCTGGGAGGAGGGGAAACCTGCTGATACACAAGCTATTTTTACATCTTCCACTTCCAGCGTGTCTTTTACGACTTCTGCAAAATTGGGGTATACACAGATGGCTGCCACATTCTTCAGGTCGGGGAACTCTTCGTCGAATTTATTCACTTTCTGGGTGAATTTCATGACGCTTTCGTCGCTGTCCGTACTGTTCAGTGTGGTGAGGTCAATGCAGTTGAAAAGGAATTTCTTTACCTCCGGCGTGTTGTTTGCCGGCACTTTCTCTGCAATGATTCTGGCAGCTTGTGCAGCTATTTCCGCATCATCCAGTTGGGTGTTGTACTTTGCCAGGGCGGCGTCATACTTACTCTGGGTAGGCTCATTCTTCTCCATGGTCTTTCAATTTAGGGTTATTGATATGTCTTGTCTGGTCACGTCTGGTTTTCTTCTCGAAGTTGCGGCAGAAGGCGTCTGTCAGGTTCACTCCGGTCTGGTTCGCAAGGCAGAGAAGTACCCAAAGAACATCTGCCATCTCATCGTCGAGATTGTCTTTTTCTCCTTTCTTGAAGGATTGGTCGCCATACTTGCGTGCCATGACGCGGGCGAGTTCGCCCACTTCTTCGGTCAGTATCGCCATATTGGTGAGTTCGCTGAAATAGCGCACTCCGTATTCCTTTATCCAGGAATCCACTTGTTTCTGTGCTTCTTCTAACGTCATTATTCCTTGTTTTTTGTATCTATACAGATGGTCACGGGACCATCGTTCATCAGTTCTACTTTCATATCGGCACCAAATTCGCCGGTACCTATTTCTTTACCTAATGCTAAACTCAGTTCCCGGCAGAATTGTTCGTACAGTGGGACGGATATTTCCGGCCGTGCTGCCCGTATGTAGGAGGGACGGTTGCCTTTCTTGGTGGAGGCGTGGAGGGTGAACTGGCTGATAACCAGTATCTCGCCGTCTGCTTCAAGAATGGATTTGTTCATTACGCCGTTTTCGTCATCGAAAATGCGCAGATTGACTATCTTCTTGCAAAGCCAGTCAATATCTTCTTTTCCATCGGATTCTTCGATGCCTACGAGTATCATGAGGCCCTTTCCAATGGAGGCTTTGCAGGTTCCGTTGATGGTGACGGAAGCGTGTCCGGCACGTTGTATCACTACTCTCATGTTGTTTTTGTCTTTTTGAGGGGACAAAGTTACGAATTAATTCGTTGTGTGCATGGCTTTGCAGGCTGATTTATCAGTCATTATTTCTCTGAGAAATAGGTCTGGATGATTTTGGCTTTCGCTTCTCCCACCACGGCGGCAAGCTCCTCGGCAGATGCTTCGCGGATACGCTTCACGCTTTTGAACTCCTTGAGCAACGCGCTTTTCGTCTTTTCACCGATACCTTTTATCTCGTCCAGTGCGGAGGCAATCTGCCGTTTGCTGCGCTTGTCGCGGTGGAAGGTAATGGCGAAGCGGTGCACTTCATCTTGAATCTGCGTCAGCAGTCGGAAGAGGGGGGTGTTCTGTTTCAATCCGATGGTCTGGGGAGGGTAGCCATACAATAGCTCGGAAGTGCGGTGTTTGCCATCTTTGGCAAGTCCGGCGATGGGGATGTTCAGGCCAAGCTCGTCTATCACCTCTTTTACGGCGCTCATTTGCCCTTTTCCACCGTCGGTGATAAGAAGGTCGGGCAGGGGTGCTTTCTCTTCTATAGCGCGCTGATAGCGCCGTTTTACGACCTCTTTCATGGAGGCATAGTCATCCGGTCCCTCTACGGTCTTGATATTGTACTTGCGGTAATCCTTCTTGGAAGGTTTCCCCTTGACGAAGACCACGCACCCGGCCACGGGGTCGGAACCCTGGATGTTGGAGTTGTCGAAACATTCTATCTGCATGGGCAGGCGGTCCAGGTGCAGCTCTTGCTGTATCTCTTTCAGCAGGCGCACGGTCCGTTGCTCCGGATTCAGCTTTTCGGCTTGCTTCAGGCGGTCGGCTTTGTACTGCTTCACATTGAGGATGGAGAGTTCCAGCAGCTTCTTTTTGTCTCCCCGTTGCGGGATGGTAAAGACGACATCTTTCAGCTCCATATCCAGTTCAAAAGGCACGATGATTTCACGAGAAAGGCTCTTGTATCTTTCCCGCATTTCGATGATGCCGAGAGAGAGCAGTTCTTCTTTGCTCTCATTCAATCGTTTCTTGTATTCAAAGGTGAAAGCCTGGTTGATGGCGCCGTTCGTAATGTGTAGGTAGTTGACGAAAGCGGACTTTCCATCATTGTCTTCTTCAATGGAGAATACGTCTATATTGTGCAGCACGTTGCTTACCACTTCCGATTTCGCCCGGTAGTTTTCCAGCAGCAGGTATTTCTCCTTTATCTTCTGTGCTTCTTCAAACTTCATCTCGGCTGCCAGCTCCTGCATCTGCTGGAAGAGCATCCGCTCTATCTCCTGGGTGTTCCCTTTGAGGATTTCCTTGATTTCACCGATATTTTTTAGATAGTCTTCCTGACTTTGCTTGCCGATGCAAGGCCCTGCACAGTTCTTGATGTGGTACTCCAGGCAGACATTGAACTTTCCGGCACGTATGTTTTCCGGAGAGAGGTTCAGGTGGCATGTACGCAAAGGGTACAGATGCTTGATGAGGTCGAGTAATGCGTACATGGAAGGTATATGGCTGTAAGGGCCATAATAGGAGGAACCGTTACGGATTATCTTCCGGGTTCTGAATACACGTGGAAAGTATTCGTTCTGCACGCAGATGCTGGGATACGTCTTGTCGTCTTTCAACAGTACGTTGTAGCGAGGCTTGTATTTCTTGATAAGATTGTTTTCCAGCAATAGCGCGTCTTCTTCCGTATTCACCACGATATATCGGATATCTGCAATCTTGCTGACCAGTACCCTCGTCTTTCCCGGTTCGTGCTCCCGGTTGAAGTAGGAAGACACTCTTCGCTTCAGATTCTTTGCCTTTCCTACATATATAATGGTTCCTTCGGTATTCAGATATTGGTAAATACCGGGACTTTCGGGAAGGTTGGATATAATCCCTTTGAGGTAGTCGTTGGTTCTGAGTTCTTCCATAATACCGACGTTTCACCACAGATTACACAGGTTAGCGCAGATTTCTCTTCGATAAAACTGTGTTTTTGTGGTGGATAAATAATCTGTGTAATCTGTAGTGAAATGTGAAATGGCTAAAGCGACAGCACCGCCTCCACTTCCACATCATCCCCAAACACATCCTTGCCATGAAGCTCTTTCAGCTCGATGATGAAGTTTACATACACTTTCTTGGGGCTCATCTGTTTCACCAATTTGCAGGCAGCTTCCATTGTTCCACCGGTTGCCAGTAAGTCGTCGTGCAACAATACTACATCGTCTTCATTAATGGCATCCTTGTGCATCTGCACGGTGTCTTTGCCATATTCTTTCTTATAGCTCTCTTCGATGGTTTCTGCAGGAAGTTTTCCCGGCTTGCGGATAGGAACGAAGCCTGCTCCCAGTCTGGTGGCGAGAATGGGGCCCATAATGAAACCTCTTGATTCTATACCCACTACTTTGGTTATTCCTTTGTCCTTATACATCTCGTACAGTGTGTCCGAGAGCTCCTGCAGGGCAGCAGGTTCCTTGAACAAGGTAGTTACATCGTAGAATAGAATTCCCGGAATGGGGAAGTCGGGTATTTCCCGGATGCTTTTGGCAAGCGTTTCTTTGCTCATAATCAGTTTATTTAATAGGTTTATTGAATTCTTTGTTTCACGTGGAACTTTGCGTTCTATCGTCCGCAAAGTACCAGTAGCACGTTGATGTCGCTCGGAGATACTCCCGGAATCCGACTCGCTTGGGCTATTGTTTCCGGATCTATCTTCATCAGCTTCTGTCTGGCTTCGGTGGAAAGGGATTGAATGGAATTATAGTCAAACTTACCTTTTATCTTGATGCTTTCCAATCTTGCCAACTTATCCGCAATAATCCGTTCGCGCCCGATGTATCCCTCGTACTTGATGAGTATTTCTGCAGCTTCTACAATTTCTTCCTTTCTATCGGATATTTTATCCAGTTCTCGTTTAAAGGCACTGACGTGTTCGGCAATGTTCTCAATCGTTATCTGCGGACGGTTTATCAAATCTATCAATTTGCATCCCTGGCGCAGTGGAGTAGTGCCGAGCTGCTCCAATACCGGATTGATTAATGCCGGTTTCATCGAGTAATTCCGCGCGAAGTCTATAATCCGGTTCACGGCTTCACGTTTTTCTGTCAGCAGCTTGTACCGCTCTTCCTTGACGAGTCCCAGCTTCCAGGCTTTTTCCGTGAGTCGCATGTCCGCATCATCCATACGGAGCAGGATGCGATATTCGGCACGGGAAGTAAACATACGGTAAGGCTCGTCCACGCCTTTTGTTACCAAATCGTCGATTAAAACGCCGATATATGCTTCATCCCTTGCAAGGGTGAACGGCTCTCCGCCGTGGCAATTGATGTGGGCGTTGATGCCAGCCATGATTCCTTGTCCGGCAGCTTCCTCGTAACCGGTTGTTCCGTTTACTTGTCCGGCAAAGAACAGATTCTTTATATTCTTCGTTTCCAGCGTATGTTTCAGTTGGGTGGGGTCAAAGAAGTCGTATTCGATGGCATAGCCCGGGCGGTAGATGACCAAATCTCTGAATGCCGGTATCTTTTTCAATGCTGCAATCTGGATGTCCATGGGCAATGAAGAAGAGAATCCATTCAAGTAGAGCTCCTGGGTTGTTTCCCCTTCGGGCTCCAGGAAAAGCTGGTGCTGCGGTTTGTCGGGGAAAGTCACAATCTTGGTCTCTATACTGGGGCAATAACGTGGGCCGATACTTTGGATTTGTCCGTTGAAAAGGGGGGAATCCGGCAGCCCTTCCTGCAGAATCCGGTGTACCTCTTCATTGGTGAAACAAGTCCAGCAAGGGAGCTGTTTCAAATGGCGTACATGAGTATCCATGAACGAGAACTTGTGGAAGTCACATTCTCCATCCTGAATTTCCATGTCCTCATAGTGCACGCTGCGTCCGTCTATACGTACGGGGGTTCCCGTCTTCATGCGTCCGAAGGTGATGCCGTGTTTGGCGATGGACTCGGTTAATTGGTAGGATGCAGGTTCTGCCATACGTCCACCCGGGAGCATGGTACGTCCCACGTGCATCAGTCCGTTGAGGAAAGTTCCTGCGGTGAGTACTACACATTTGGTATGGAACGTTACTCCCCATAGTGTTACTACTCCCGTAATTTCACCGTTTTCAACGAGGATTTCCTGCACGGTATCCTGCCAGATATGCAGGTTGGGGATATTTTCCAGAATTTCTCTCCATGCCCAGATAAATTTGTTGCGGTCGCACTGTGCGCGCGGGCTCCACATAGCGGGACCTTTGGAACGGTTCAGTATACGGAACTGTATGGCTGTCTGGTCTGTCACCAATCCCATATATCCTCCCAAGGCGTCTATTTCGCGTACTATCTGTCCTTTGGCGATGCCTCCCACTGCCGGGTTACAACTCATCTGTCCGATTTTGTTCATATCCATTGTGATAAGACAAGTCTTCGAACCCAGGTTTGCAGCAGCGGCAGCGGCTTCGCATCCTGCGTGTCCGGCGCCGATTACAATAACGTCATACTTAAACTCCATTCGTTCAGTGTATTTTAAAACTGTGCAAAGTTACGAAAAAAGTTGTATGCCGGGACGTGTCATATCTTAAAATCCGGATATATCTTCTTTGGCATTGCTTATATTTCCGTATCCAGTATCATACTTATTGCTTGGAATGCTTAGGCTATAGACATATTGCTTGTGTTTAGCTTAAAATACAATCAAAATGAAGCTTTTTGAATACTATTACTTTTCTTTTTGAAAAAGATACATACCTTTGCAACGTTTGGATATTAAAAAGTGTTTTGATTGACTAATTTTAAGGAAGAGAAGCATGAGAAAGAAATTCTTCTTGTTAATCATTGTCTGCCTGGTTATGGGGGCGGGAGTGATGGCTCAGACGTCTACGGTCTCGGGAACAGTATTTGCCGAGGACAACAATGAGCCGATTATTGGGGCATCGGTATTGGTGAAGGGCACAACGCTGGGGGCCGTGACCGATATCGAAGGTAAATTTACAATCTTGAATGTGCCGGGCACGGCAAAGACAGTGATTGTCTCTTTTGTAGGTATGCAGAAAGTAGAAGCTGCCATAAAGCCTGCTATGAAGGTGGTGCTGAAATCGGATTCGGAACTGTTGGATGAAGTGATGGTGGTGGCTTACGGCACGGCCAAAAAGAGCAGCTATGCAGGTTCGGCTTCTTTAGTGAAAGCGGATGCGCTGAAAGACATTCCGACGACCAGCTTTGAAAACGCGTTGAACGGTAAAGTGGCGGGCTTGCAACTGACGAATAATTCCGGCCAGGCGGGTTCCGCACCGGCCATCCGCATCCGTGGCATAGGTTCTATGAATGCCGGGAATGAACCGTTGTATGTAGTGGACGGTGTTCCGGTCTCTTCGGGCAATACGGGGCAGATGAGCGGTGAGCTCTATTCTACCAACAACATCATGAATACGTTGAACCCGGAAGACATCGAATCTATTTCTGTATTGAAAGATGCGGCGGCCAGCTCGCTTTATGGGTCGCGTGCGGCAAACGGCGTCATTCTGATTACTACCAAAAAAGGACAGATTGGCAAGCCGGTGGTGACGCTGAAAGCCGAAGTGGGCTTCACGCCCTGCTGGGCAACGGACAACTATGAAACGGCCAGCGTACAGGAGAATGTGAATATGCTCTACACCGTATTTCACGATGCCCGTACAAGCGGTAAGGGCGAAACGGACGAAAAGGCGGCAGCCTATGCCATAGGCCAGTTGAACAGCCGTTTCAACAAACATGGCTACCAATTTACCACAAATGGTACGGGAGCTTACGAGAACGTCAATATCCTTGAGTACGACAACTCCGGGCGTGGAGGCAAATACTACGATTGGGACAAGGCATATTTCTGTACCGCCATTTACCAGACCTACGATATGTCCGTCAGCGGTGCTACGCAGAATACCAACTATTACACTTCCCTTTCCTATACCCAGGACGAAGGACGTTTGAAGATGAACAGCTTCGACCGTGTTTCCGGTCGCCTGAACCTCACCCAGAAGGTGGGGAAATTCCTTGAACTGACCACCAATGCCAGCCTGGCGCGTACCAAGAAAAGCGGTTATAATGATACACGCAACACGGGCAGCAATTACTTCATGCAGACCCGTAACTTGCTGTGGGGACTCTACTGGCCCACTGATTACAAGACCGGCGAGCTCTGGACCGAACGTTACGGTAGCTACGCCTACAATGGGCTTTATTATGACAAAGAGTGGGAGAACGGTTCTACCAGTACCAAAATCATGGCTGCGGAGACGCTCACCCTGCATCTGATGCCGGGCCTGGACCTTCGTTCTATCTACTCTTACGACAATACTACTGTAAAAGACCATATCTATTACAGTGCCAATCACTATAAAGGCTCGGCAGACAATGGGAATGTCAACGAATACCGTACTACATACGAGAAGATGGTTACCTCCACTACCGCCAATTATACCGGCACCTTCGACAAACACACAGTTGGCACCATGGTGGGTTTCGAAGCGGAGAAGAACAAGACAGACTATGTGCGTGCCACAGGAAGCAATCTTGCGGTCAGCACCATTCATACAGTTTCTACTGCCGGAACGCAGACTTCTGCCGGATATTCCTGGGGAAACTCGATGGTGTCCGTGCTCTCCAAGTTGGATTATAATTACGATGAACGCTACTTCATTTCCGGTTCTTACCGCCGCGACGGTTCTTCCCGGCTCAGCAAGCAGGAACGTTGGGGAAACTTCTGGTCAGTGGCAGGAGCGTGGAACATCATGCGCGAGGGTTTTATGAGCAAATATTCTTTCCTGAGCAACCTGCGTATACGTGCCTCTTATGGTATTAACGGTACGCTGCCTTCGGACAATTACGGCTATATGAGCTTGATGAGCTATACCAGTAAGTACATGGGTAACCCGGGCGGTACAATCACTACCGTCACCAATGACAAGCTGTCTTGGGAGACGAGCTACAACACGAATGTGGGTATCGACTTCGGCTTCTTCGGCCAGCGTCTGCGCGGTACGGTGGAATACTTCAACCGTGATTCGAAGAACCTGCTCCAGGATGTTCCCATTTCGATGGTTACGGGATTTTCCTCTACGTTGCGGAACGTAGGATGCATCAACAACCATGGGGTAGAGGTGGAGTTGAGTGGTGACATCATTGATAGTAAAGGATGGTTATGGAGTGCCGGTGCCAACGCAACCTTCCTCCGTTCTGAGGTGAAAGAGTTGTATGGCGGTGCGGACATTATCTGGTACGACCCCACCAGTAGCGACAGCCGTGCGCAATATGTATACCGGGAAGGTCAGTCCACGCTGGCTTTCTATGGATACGAATGGGCAGGTGTGGACAAGACCAACGGCAAGAACGTCTACTATGTAAATGACCCCAAGAATGGCAAGGCCGGAGATTTTGAGTATAACGGGCGCGGAGCTACTTATGACTATAACAATGCCAACTACACCATCATCGGCAATGCCGTTCCCAAAGTGTATGGGGGCATCAATACCTCGGTCTCCTACAAAGGCATAGCCCTTTCGTTGGGCTTTACCTATAAGATAGGAGGAGACTTGTACGATGGAGCCTACATGGATGTGGCCGACGACGGTTATTATTGGGAGCGTATCCGTGCTAAAAGCTACTACAACAACCTTTGGACGCCAGACCATACGAACGGTACAGAGCCCCGTATCGAAGGTGTAGACCTCGATGACCCGCAACAATACAGCAGCCGCCACTTGTTCAATGCCAGTTATCTGCGCTTGAAGAATCTCTCATTGGCCTATACGCTGCCCAAAGCCATGACCCGCAAGGCTTTCATCGAGAATGCCCGCCTTTTCTTCACTGCCAGCAACCTTTGGACAATAGCCAAATACAAGGAGGCAGACCCCGAAGTGAGCGAATACGGCACATGTGGTTGGGAAACCCCTATCGGAAAAACGTTTGTCGTTGGCGTTGAATTGAAATTTTAATGAACTGGAGGAACTAACAATGAAAAAGATATATCATTTATTGGCACTTGTGATACTTGGTGCCTTTACATTCACTTCGTGTGACGATTTTCTGGATATGCAGCCCACCAACTCCGGAAATGCAGAAGGTGCTGTCGGTACGGTAGCCGATGCGCGGGGGGGTATCAACGGTGTGATGAGTGCGATGACCTCATCGTCCTATTACGGCAGAAACCTTTTTATGTACGGTGATGCCAAGGGCGGTGACCTCACGATTTTTGCTGCCGGACGCGGACTGGATGCATTCTATACGTTCAACCACACTTCCAACAGCAATACTTATTCCGGTTTCTGGAGCCGTGGATATTACTGCATTCTGCAGGTCAACACCTTGTTGAGCAACATTGAGAAGCTGGAAGAATCGGGCAGTATGGAAGACTTTTCCGAAGCCAAAGGGCAGGCGTTGACTCTGAGGGCGCTGTTCTATTTCGATTTGGTCCGTCTCTACGGGCTTCCTTACAATTACAACAAGACCTCTTATGGAGTTCCCAATGTAACCGAGCCGCTTACGGTGAACGCCCAGCCCACCCGTGCTACTGTGGAGGAGAACTATCGCCAGATTCTGCAGGACTTGTCGGACGGGGCGGCCCTGCTTGCCAAGAAGAAGACAAAGCAGAGCGGATATGCGGACTATTACACCAACATAGCCCTGCAAGCGCGTGTGAAACTCTATATGGAAGATTATGACGGTGCTTTGAACGCTGCCCGGGAGATTATAGAAAGCGGTGTGTACAAACTGTATGAGCCTGCCGATTGGACGGCTTCCTGGAGCAAGCAGTTTGGTTCCGAGTCCATCTTTGAGCTGGGCATCACCACTGAGGAATCAGACCTGGGAACTTCTTCTTTGGGCTTTTACCTGATGCGCTACGGACAGTTGAAGAATGCCATGGGCTGGTATCTTGCCAGCGATTATTTCTTGAACCGTCTGGGTGAAGACGAGACGGATGTGCGTTGGGGAATCATGGACAACGATGAATACTGGGTGGACAATGAGATTGAACGCAAGGGAGCCTGCTACAAGTATATGGGCAGTACCACTCTGGCAGGTGACGGCAAGGCAACCAATACAGCCGTCAATATCAAGATAATCCGTCTTTCCGAGATATATCTGATTGCCGCCGAAGCAGCCTTGCACTCCACGAAGCAGGAAGCAGGCGCAGATGCCGCCGCCGGTTACCTGAATGAAATCCGCAGGCGTTCTCCCGGACTGGCACCGGCCACTGCCGCTACCATTACCGATGATATGATTCTGGACGAGCGCAGCAAGGAGCTTTTTGGTGAAGGACAACGCTTCTTCGACATGATGCGTATGGGCAGAACCATCGAATTCAACGACGATTTTCAAGATATTCCGGTGAGTCACCGTGGAAAAACAATCGACCGTACTTTCGAGAAGATTGTGCTTCCTATTTCGCAGGATGAGATAAATGCCAATCCGGCATTGGAGAACCAGCAGAATCCGGGATATTAGTCATTCCCTGCTGTCTATTGTTTGCTACTCCTTGTATATCAGGGAGGTATTTTGCCAACAAGTTGTCACTGCCTTGGCAAACTTTTGCCACGCCTATGGCAAAGTTTTGCCAACGCGGTGGCAAAGTCTTGCCAATGGGAAGGCAAAACCTTGTCATAGGCGTGGCAAGAAAAGCGGAAAAAGGTGCCTTTGATGAATTTCTTTGATAAAATGAGATGGTAATACCTTGATATTCCACAAAAATACTATTTATTGGTTCGAAATTTCTATTCTTTTTTTCTGAATCGGCTTATCTTTGCTTTCGTAGAAACCAATAAAAAGTTATAATACTATGAGAAGATTTTTCCTCATATCGTCATTCTTGACGTTGTTTGCAATCGGAAGCTCGGCGCAATGGAAGCCGGCAGGTGATAAAATCAAAACGGACTGGGCATCCCAGATCAATCCCGCGAATGTGTTGCCCGAATATCCTCGTCCCATCATGGAACGGAGTGACTGGAAGAACTTGAACGGACTGTGGAATTATGCCGTTATAAATAAAGGTGAGCATCTTCCGGCAGAGTTCGAAGGGCAGATACTTGTTCCTTTTGCCATCGAATCCTCCTTGTCCGGAGTTGGAAAAAGAATCAATGAAAACCAGGAACTGGTCTACCAGCGCAGTTTTGAAATTCCTTCTGCCTGGAAGGGAAAACAAGTGCTGTTGCACTTTGGCGCTGTCGACTGGAAAACGGATGTATGGGTGAATGATGTGAAAGTAGGCAGCCATACGGGGGGATTTACTCCGTTCTCTTTCGATATTACTGCCGCCCTTTCTGGCAAAGGCAATAATCAGTTGGTCGTAAAAGTTTGGGACCCAACGGATAAAGGACCTCAACCCCGTGGAAAGCAGGTCAGCAATCCGGAAGGTATCTGGTACACTCCCGTAAGCGGTATCTGGCAGACGGTATGGATGGAGCCGGTTGCCGGAAAACATATCAAGAACCTCCGTATCACTCCCGATATTGACCGTAATCTGTTGACAGTGAGGGCTGAATTGAATAGTGCATGCCCTTCCGACTTTGTGGAAGTGAATGTGTATGACGGCAATCAACTGGTAGCCACCGGCAAAAGTATCAATGCAGAGCCGGTGGAGGTGTCCATGCCCCGGAATGCCAAGTTGTGGAGTCCGGATTCTCCCTTCCTCTATACGCTGAAAGTGACTCTGAAAAGCGGAGGCAAGGTAGTGGATAAGGTGGACAGCTATGCTGCCATGCGTAAGTACTCCACCCGTCGTGACGCGGATGGCATCGTACGCCTGGAACTGAATAACGAGGCTTTGTTCCAGTTTGGACCGCTGGACCAGGGTTGGTGGCCCGACGGACTGTATACAGCTCCCACAGACGAGGCTTTGCTGTATGATGTACAGAAGACGAAAGATTTCGGTTTCAATATGATTCGCAAGCATATCAAGGTGGAACCGGCACGTTGGTACACACATTGTGACCGTTTGGGTATCATCGTATGGCAGGATATGCCGAGCGGTGACCGTAATCCGGAATGGCAGAACCGCCGCTATTTCGACGGAACAGAACTGAAACGCTCCACCGAATCCGAAGCCTATTATCACAAGGAATGGAAGGAAATAATGGATTGTCTCTACTCTTATCCGTGTATCGGTACATGGGTACCGTTCAATGAAGCCTGGGGGCAGTTCAAGACGGTAGAGATAGCCGAATGGACGAAACAGTATGACCCGACCCGTCTGGTGAATCCGGCAAGTGGCGGTAACCATTATACTTGCGGTGACATGCTCGACCTCCACAACTATCCTCAACCGGAAATGTATTTGTATGATGCACAGCGCGCCACGGTTTTGGGTGAGTATGGCGGCATTGGCCTTGTCTTGAAAGATCATCTTTGGGAACCGAACCGCAACTGGGGATATGTTCAGTTCAACTCTTCCAAAGAAGTGACTGATGAGTACGTGAAATATGCCGATATGCTGTATCAGATGATAAAAAGAGGTTTCTCGGCAGCCGTCTATACACAGACCACGGATGTGGAGGTGGAAGTGAACGGTCTGATGACTTACGACCGCAAGGTGATAAAGCTGGATGAGAAACGCGTGAAAGAGATAAATACACGCATTTGCAATTCACTTAAAAAATAGGGGCATTTACAATTTACCATTTACAAAGTACAATTTGGCTGCGCTGTCATCTGCATAGTTAAATTGTACTTTGTAAATGGTAAATTGTACATTAAAAATGTTGTTATGAAACGATTGATTATAAAGCTTTTCCTTAGTCTGTGCCTATGGGCGGTATTGCCGGTCTGTGCGCAGGATGCTGTTCATTACTATTTCAGAACGATGGATATCCGGAACGGTCTTTCGCAGAACACCGTGTATCAGATTTTGCAGGATAGGAAAGGCTTTATGTGGTTCGGAACCAAGGACGGTCTGAACCGTTATGACGGATTGTCTTTCCGTATTTACAAGAAAGAGAACTCCGGTTTAGGCAAGAATTTCATAACTGCGCTCTACGAGGACCGCCGGGGAAATATCTGGATTGGTACCGATGGGGGAGTCTTTATTTACGACCCGGTACTGGATTCCTTTACCGCTTTCGATGAGGCCAGTGATAACGGCAGTATCATCAGGGATTTCGTCACCATGATTGGAAGTGACGAGGACGATAATATCTGGATATCGGTAGAAAACCAGGGGTTGTTCTGCTATAAACCGGATGAAGGGAGGTTGCTGAACCATCTGCACGATTCGGGACTGCCCAATGTAACCCGCTTTTGGCTGAATGGGAATACGTGTTGGCTGGCCTTGTATGCGGATAATCTTTACTATACGAAAGCTGACTTTGAAACTCCTCTGCAGCCTTTCAAGGATGCGGAAGGAAATGAGATTTTCAAGAATGATATTATCAACTGGCAGGTCAGCGGACCCCATAATTGTGTGTATATCGCTTCGCTGAACGGGTTGACAGAGATAAACCAGACTACCGGCAAGACGCGGAAGCTGCTGAACACCTATGTGAGGGCTTTGCAGTTCAAATCTGACAACGAGCTGTGGGTGGGCGCAGAGTCCGGCTTGTATATTTACAATCTGACGAATGACAAGATTACCCATTTGACCGTTCCCGACCAGGATGATTCGTATGCATTGTCGGACAATGCCATTTATTCGCTCTGTTGCGACAAGGAGAACGGCATGTGGATAGGGTCTTATTTCGGTGGAGTGAACTATTGCCCTTATCAGTGGACTTATTTCGAGAAGTTCTATCCGAGAGACAATCTCAGGCATTTCGGCCGTCGTGTACGGGAAATCTGTGAAAGTAATGATGGCACCTTGTGGATAGGTACCGAAGACAAAGGCTTGTTCAATTACAATCCGGAAAACGGAAAGATAGAGCCTTTTGAGCATCCGGCCATTTATCAGAATGTCCACGGCCTTTGCCTGGACGGGGATGATTTGTGGGTGGGTACGTTCTCCGGTGGTCTGAACCGGGTGAATCTTCGGACCAGGCAGGTGAAACATTATGCCAAGGGTGAGAGTGAGAATTCCATGGTCGCCAATGACGCCTTTACCATTTGCAGGACCACTACGGGAGACGTGTGGATAGGCACCACGTCCGGTCTGTTGAAGTACAATCGCTCTACAGATGACTTTACCCGGATTCCTCAGCTGAAGAATATGTTTACTTATAACATTCTGGAGGACTTCAACGGAAATCTGTGGTTTGCTACTTTTTCTAATGGAGTGTTCTGCTACAATGTAAGAAGCCAGCAGTGGAGGAATTATCTGTCTAATGAGAATGATTCGACCTCTCTTCCCTACAATAAGGTAATCAGTATCTACGAAGACAGCAGGAAGCGTCTGTGGTTCATGACGCTGGGTGAGGGCTTCTGCCGCTACAATCCGGAAACGGACAATTTTACCCGTTATGACATGTCGAAAGGATTTCCGAGCAATACCATCTACAAGATGGTCGAGGACAAGCGGGGCAACTTGTGGATTACTTCCAATCATGGTCTGGTCTGCTTCAATCCCGATACGGAGAGCAAGCATGTCTATACCACGGCCAACGGGCTGCTGAGCAACCAGTTTAATTTCCAGTCCGGCTACATCGACAAGAAAGGACGCATCTATTTAGGAAGCATCAACGGATTCATAGCCTTTGACCCGGAAACCTTTGTGGAGAACACTTTCCTCCCTCCCGTGGTGATTACAGACTTCTTTCTGTTCAATAAACGGCTTTCGGTGGACAGTCCGGATTCTCCTTTGGAGAAGAGCATCACCTATGCGGATGAAATAGAACTGGATGCCGACCAGAACTCCTTTTCTTTCCAGGTTGCGGCTTTAAGTTATCAAGCACCCGAAATGAACAGTCTTGAATATAAGTTGGAAGGTTTTGACCGCGACTGGTATACGGTAGGACGGAATTCCATCATCAACTATTCAAACCTTCCTTATGGAAGCTATACGTTGCGTATAAAAGGTTCCAACAGCGATGGCAAGTGGAACGCTACGGAACGTGTGCTCGACATCCATATCCGTCCTCCTTTCTATCTCTCCACCTGGGCATATGCCGGTTATACGGTATTGGCGTTATGCTCACTGGCTGCTGTAATCATCTATTTCAGAAAACAGACCCGGCAGAAGCATCAGCAGGCTATGGACAAGTTTGAGCGGGAAAAGGAGCGGGAGTTGTATACTGCGAAGATAGACTTCTTCACGAATGTGGCGCATGAGATACGTACACCGCTTACACTGATAAAGAGTCCGCTCGAGAATGTATTGGTTTCCCAGTCTGTCTCGGACGACATCAGGGATGATTTGGAGACCATGGAACTGAACACCAACCGGCTGCTCGATTTGGTGAACCAGTTGCTGGACTTCCGGAAGACGGAGACGCAAGGCTTCCAATTGAATTTTGTGGAATGCGACGTGTCTGAGCTCTTGCAGAAGACGTATAAGCGTTTCAAGCCTTTGGCACGTGAAAGGGGGCTGGCATTGAGTATAGAGACTCCCGAAAGCTTGTATGCTTCGGTTGATAGGGAAGGGCTTACCAAGATTATCAGCAATCTGCTGACCAATGCGATAAAGTATTCGGAGACCTATATACGCATCAGGCTATATTCGGAAGGTGAAAGACTGCTGCTTTCTGTATGCAATGACGGCCTTGTCATTCCGGTAGAGATGCGCGAGGAGATTTTCAAGCCGTTCATCCAGTATAAAACCGGTACCTTGCGCTCTGTGCCCGGCACCGGTATCGGGCTTGCACTTGCCCGTTCATTGGCCGAACTCCATGAGGGTACGTTGTGCATGGAAGATTCGATGGAGAACAACTGTTTCCTGCTGTCACTTCCGCTGAAGCACGAGCAGACGGTGGCTATGGAGCATAAAGAACCGGTAACGGGCGGGGAATCCTCTGAGGAAAGTGGTGCAGGTACTGCCTTGGAACAGCACCGGTATACTCTTTTGGTGGTGGAAGACAGTCTGGAAATGCAGGCATTTGTTGTGAAACAGCTCTCTTCGGAATATCGTGTGCTGACTGCCGTGAATGGGGTGGAAGCTTTGAAGGTGTTGAAGGAACATACTGTAAATCTTGTCATTTCAGACATTATGATGCCCGAGATGGATGGATTGGAGCTGTGCGAGCATCTGAAGTCCGAGCTTGACTATAGCCATATACCGATTATCCTGCTTACGGCGAAGACGACTCTTCAAGCCAAAATAGAGGGAATGAAGCTGGGGGCTGACGTATATATAGAGAAACCTTTCTCCGTGGAATATCTGAAAGTTTGTGTGGCCAATCTGCTGAACAACCGTGAGAAGCTACGGGCTTCTTTTGTCAATTCTCCCTTTGTGCAGACGGGCAGTATGGCAATGACAAAGGCAGATGAATCTTTCCTTAAAACATTGAAGGAAGTGGTGGTTGCCAATATGCAGAATCCGGATTTCTGCCTGGATGATATGGCAAGCCTGCTGAACATGAGCCGGTCGAGCCTGAACCGGAAGATAAAGGGCATATTGGATATGACTCCCAATGACTACATCCGTCTGGAGCGGTTGAAGAAAGCGGCGCAGCTTTTAAAGGAAGGAGAGTGTAAAATCAATGAGGTTTGCTATATGACCGGCTTCAATACTCCTTCCTATTTTACCAAGTGCTTCCAAAAACAATTTGGTATTCTGCCCAAAGACTTCGTGAAATGATAGCATGGAATGCTTGCTAAATATAACAATCCAATCAAATGCCCCTGAGGTGTCTCTCAGGGGCATTTTTTGGATTTATAATTGCATAGATTGAAGCGATATTTGCATTAATTTTAGCTTTATGCGGATATATTTGCATCCGAAAGCCAACAATTTATAATACTATGACCCCTATGCCTATGACGTAACAAATCCTAATCAATGTTCTATGATTGGCAGAAGTGACTAATCACTTTCTGCGGTGTATTTAAAAAGCGGGCGTTAGTTTCCGCATAGTTTTAAAATCTAATTCTATAAAAAATGATCAAGAAAATCTTATTCTTATTCTTTGTTGTGTTTGCAGCTACCGCTTATTCACAAGATGTGACCATAACGGGAACGGTGACGGATGCAAATAGTGAGCCTTTGGTGGGCGTGAATGTATTGGTGAAGGGTACTACCACGGGTGCCATTACCGATATTGACGGTAATTTCTCAGTGAGTGGAAAAAAAGGAAGTACACTCGTTTTCTCTTATATCGGTATGCTTACGCAGGAAGTTGTCTATAAGGGAACTGCCTTGCGCGTGGTGATGAAAGATGATTCGAAAGCACTGGAAGAAGTGGTTGTCATCGGTTATCAGACGGTGAAGAAGTCCGACTTGACCGGAGCGGTTGCCGTGGTTGATACCAAGGAAATGAAGAAAAGCGCTGCAGGAACACTGGTCAGCCAGATGCAGGGCTTGGCAACCGGTATTAACGTACGCAGTAGCGGTAGGGCAGGCGAAGATGCCTCTATTGAAATTCGCGGTGTCGGTTCCTTGAGCAATAACTCTCCGCTGTGGGTTATTGACGGTATGATTACAGACCCGGGTGTTGATTTCAATCCTGCGGATGCAGAGTCCATCCAGATTCTGAAGGATGCTTCTGCTGCTGCCATCTACGGTTCGCGTGCTGCCAACGGTGTGATTATCGTTACTACCAAGAAAGGTGCGAAAGGTCCCATGAAAGTGAATGTAAGCGTAAAGGAAACATTGGAATGGAGCCCGAAATTCGATTTGATGAATGCGGCAGAATATATCAAGTATAATGATATTGCCTATAATGAAGCCATCAAAGACGGTATTGCCACTGTAAACAGCACTCAGAAACACTCACAGTATGATACCAACTGGCAAGATGAAGTGTTGAAGACCGCATTGGTGCAGGACTACAACGTATCGCTTTCCGGTGGTGGCGATTCCGGCAGTTATTTTGTATCAGCCGGTTACTATAACAATGACGGCGTTTCTTATGGAAATACTTTCGACCGTTATAGCTTCCGTGTCAATACACAAGGTAAAAAGGGCTGGTTCTCTTTTGGTGAAAACTTGGCTTATTCACTCACAAACACAGACCCGAACCAGACCAATACCTACAATGACTTTTTGCGTATGATGCCTACCATTCCTATCTATGATGAGAATAACCCGGGTGGATATGGCTATGGTGATGCTGCCAAGTACAATACGTTCGGTGTAAACCCGATTGCCCGTGAAGATTTGGAATACCGTCATTTCCGCCAGAATCGTCTGAATGGTTCTTTATGGTTGGAATTCAAGCCATTCGAATTCCTTTCCTATAAATTCAATGGTGGTATTGATCTTTACTTTTATGAGAATTCATGGTTCCGTGGAGAAGGTAACTGGACTCAGAATCAGGAACACCGTGATCCGGAAAGCCAGAAGGCGCGTGACAATACCTACAACATGTTGATTGAGCACACGTTGAACTTCAATAAGGATTTTGGCAAGCATCATGTGGATGCTGTAGTCGGTACTACTTACCAGCACCATGAATGGGAAGGCTTGTGGGCTTCCCGTCTGAACTTCCCGATGTTGGGTAACGGTGATTATCTGACTGTATTGAATGCCGGACAAAGCAACCAGCAGAATTCAAACAGTATCAGTGAGAATGCGATGATTTCTTATTTGGGACGTGCGAACTACATTTATGATGATAAATACTATCTGACTGCCACCTTCCGTCGTGACGGAACCTCCCGTCTGGCTAAGGAAAACCGTTGGGGTAATTTCCCGTCATTCTCCGGTGCCTGGAGAATTTCAAAAGAGGAATTCTTTGATGTGCCTTGGATTAATGATTTGAAGATTAGAGGTAACTGGGGCCGTCTTGGTAACTCTTCCATTGGCGATTGGGATTATATTGGAACTATCAATCAGAGTATTGTAACTGTATTCGGAGGTGCTATTGTTCCGGGTTCTACTCAGGTGAAACTTGTGAATGCAGGTCTTGTTTGGGAAACGAAAGAAACGGTGAATGTAGGTTTTGATGCCAGCTTCCTTAACCAGCGCTTGACTGTCAGCGCAGAGTATTACAACTCAAAGACCAGTGATGTATTGGCAGAGACTCCGATTGCCATTTCTACCGGTAACCAAGGAGGTTCTCCATGGAAAAATGCTGCCAGCTTGCGCAACAAGGGCTTCGAGTTTACACTTGGTTGGAAAGACCAGATTTCGGACTTTAAGTATAGCGCTTTGCTGAATGTGACTACTATGGATAACGAAGTATTGAGCTTGGGCCGTGATGGTACTAATAGGGATTATATTGATTCCGGTCAGGCAAGAACCAAACCGGGCAGATCTTTGGCTGAATTTTATTTGAGAAAGACAGACGGTATTTTCAAGACACAAGAACAGATTGATAATTATGTGACATCTACGGGTACCCCCATTATGATTGAGGGAAAGCGTCCTCAATTGGGAGATGTCAAGTATCTCGATTTGAATGATGATGGAGAGATTACTGATGCCGACCGTGGTTATTGTGGTAGCCCCTGGGCCAAGATGCAAATGTCATTGGTATTCAATGCAGAATGGAAGAACTTCGATTTCAGTATGATGTGGAATGGTCAGTTCGGCAATAAGATATACAACGTATCCCGCTGGCAAGGACGTCTGTTTGCAGACAACTCCAACTATATCCGTTTTAAAAAGGGTGAAGAACCTTACCAGGTAAATCCTAACTCCAATACCCCGCGTATCATTTACGGTGATTTCCGCAACTCCCGTGATGCCGACCGTTTCCTGGAGAATGGCTCTTACTTCCGTATGAAGAACATTTCCATTGGATATAACTTCAGACAAGATTGGTTGAAGAATTTGGGAGTCGAGAAGCTCCGTCTGTTTGCTACCGGCAGCAATTTGATTACCATCACCGGATATTCCGGCTTGGATCCTGACTTCAAGGGTGCGAATTCCGTTTGGAACAGTGGTACGGACAGCTT
>OGQF01001019.1_pt1 | contig 21306 bp, 16 predicted proteins | sample 1553141 | NCBI WGS metagenome assembly OGQF01 (sample SAMEA2580005, study PRJEB22360) | human gut metagenome | biome: human gut; feature: human-associated habitat; material: faeces | place: Denmark | collected 2008/2010
ATACTAAAAGTAACATTGATTATTATAGAAAAATGCAAAAAGCACTAATCACCACCGACAATGGAAAAAGATTAGTGCTTCAGCATTAACTTTATTTCAGAGTAACCACTGCTTTTCCAGTAGTCGTTCTCTATATGTATTATACAGATAAACCAAATGTATTTCCACAAGAAAAGCTAAAAATCCCATACAACATTTTATTCATACTAAAAACATCTATTTTTACTTTATATAAAGATAATATTAGTACTTTCATATGATTCAACTGTCAAATAAATTTCAAATCAATTAAAATCCATACAACATTTTATTTATGTTAAAAGCATCTATTTACACTTTACTTAAAGTAAATATTGAGTTTTCCATATCATTCAACTGTCGAAAAAAAAGAATAATTCAATCGAACTATCCTTTCTTTTGTTGAATCCAATATACACTTTCTGCAACACGAACTTTCAAACCATCCATTATCATTTCTTTTTGTTGAAAGTTTGCCAAAACATTCAAGCGATTCCAGAAAGTTCTTTCGCAAGTGGATTTCCCATCAATAAAACATTCCATTTTGCGTCTCCCTCGACGTTTATCATAGAATATTCTGAATACGCTTACAAGTCTTGACTTTTTTTATTTTTATGATTCTTTATTTTACAGAAATGACTGTATATCCTGCATTTGTCACGGCATCACTCAACATCTGATCTGTGATATTCTCTGTGCAATTTAATGTAGCTGTTTTTTCATCTAAACTAACCACTATATCACTTACACCTTCCACTTTACTTAATGCATCCTTTACGTGTGCCACACAATGCATGCACATCATACCATCTACTGTTACTACTTTTTTCATTTTCTTTTCCTCCTTATATTCAACGGGAATATAACCCGCATCTTCAACCGCTTGTTTTAAAGCCACCTTATTTACTTGTTGCACATAGTCAATATCGGCCTTACCTAAATTATAATCCACACGAACTTCTTTTACATTTGGAACCTTCTTTAAAGCATCCTCTACTAACCATGCACAATGTCCACAGGACATACCATCAATATGCATTGTGTATGTTTTGACTTCTTCCATTTCAACTCTGGGTTTAAAATAACGAAGTCGTAAAGCGTTTGTGACAACACAAACACTACTCAAAGACATACATGCCGAACCAATCATTGGTGATAATCGAAGTCCAAATGCTGGATACAATAAACCTGTCGCAACTGGGATTCCTAAAATGTTATAGAAGAAAGCCCAAAACAGATTCATCTTAATATTTTTAATAACGTCACTTGATAAATCAATTGCCGTCACTACATCCAATAAAGAGCTTTTCATCAAAATCACATCCGCACTATCTAAGGCAATATCGGTTCCAGCACCAATCGCAACCCCAATATCTGCACGCATTAATGCAGGCGCATCATTGATACCATCACCTACCATCATAACCTTCTTACCTTGTTCTTGAAGCTTACGAATTACACTCTCCTTATCTTGTGGCAACACATCACTAATCACTTCATCCACACTTAAAGATTTACCAATCGCATTCGCTGTTTTTTGATTGTCTCCAGTCAACATAACCACACGCATATTCTTCTTTTTAAATTGTTCTAATGCGACCTGACTCGTACTACGAATGGTATCCGCCACACTTATTAAACCGATCACATTTTGATCTTCCACAAAAATCAATGGAGTTTGACCTAAACTTGCATAAGCATCTAAGTCTGATAAAACATTTTGATTTATTTGAATATTGTTCTCTTCTAATAACCTTTTATTTCCTGCCAAATACACATGTCCATTTAGCTTAGCCTGAATACCACGACCCGAAATGTTTGTGAATTGTTCAGGTTGTTGAAGCTTTATATTTTTATCTTCCGCATACTCCACAATAGCCTGTCCCAAAGGATGCAAAGAACCACTCTCTAAGCTTGCCGCCATTGAAATAAAGTCATTCATACTAATATTTGTATATACCTTAACACCTTGAACACTTGGCTTTCCTGAAGTAATCGTACCCGTCTTATCTAATACAATCGTATCAATCGAATGTAGCTGTTCTAATATGGCAGCCGACTTAATTAAAATTCCATTTTCCGCTGCCTTACCCGTACCTACCATAATCGCAACTGGCGTAGCTAAACCTAAGGCACAAGGACAAGAAATCACGAGTACACTAATCGCATTGGATAACGCAAATTGAATCGTTTGACCACTGATCAACCATGCGACAAATGTAATCAATGCGATTAAAATCACAACAGGAACAAATACACCACTAACTTTATCTGCCAAACGAGCAATAGGGGCCTTTGAGTTACCAGCATCATCGACTAGCTGAATGATCTTAGCCAAAGTTGTATCTTCACCTACTTTTTCAGCCTCAAACTGAAAAGTACCATTCTCATTCATAGTAGCTGAAATGACTGAATCCCCTACATTCTTTTCTACCGGAAGACTCTCACCCGTAATCGCCGACTGATCCACATAACCTGTACCCGAAATGACTTTACCATCTACTGGAATTCTTTGTCCTGGACGAATCACAACTATATCATGAATTCGAATGCTTTCACTCGACACAACAATTTCTTTACCATCCCTTAAGATCGTCGCATTTTTTGGTGCTAAGTCTACCAACTTATCTAAGGCATCACTCGTTTTTGCCTTGGATCTAGACTCCAAATACTTTCCAACACTAACCAAAGTCACAATGGTTGCGGACGACTCAAAGTATAAAGAATGCATTGCCATATGGGCCATTTCCATATTCTGCACACCAAAATAATAGGCCATCTGATAAATACCGACCAAGCCATACACAAAGCTTGCACCTGAACCCATCGCAACTAAAGAATCCATATTGGCCGACTTTTTAATTAAAGCCTTAAAACCTGTAATAAAGAAATGTCTTTGAATAAACAATATAAATAGACATAGAATCAGCTGTGTTAAGGCTGAAACCATCATCCATTCCATACCCTCTAAAATAGGAAGGCCTACCATAGGACCCATCGCAATTAGAAGTAAAGGAACCAATAAAACTAAACTTAAAATCAATCTTTGTTTAGTACTTCTTTGATCCGATTCCACTCGATTCTGACGATTCTGCCATACTTTACGAACCTCTGTCTTTTGACCATGCACACTAGCTCCATAGCCAATCTGTTTTACAGCTTCACAAATCGTTTGTTCATTCACCTTATCTTGATCAAATTCAACCTTCATTGAATTCGATAATAAAGAGACATCACAATGACTCACACCATCTAACTTACTCACAACACGAGTTACATTAGCCTGACAAGCCGCACATGTCATGCCTGTCACATCAAACTTTTCTTCCATTAAAACCACCTACTTTAACTTCTTTACTAAATCCATAACCTCACTCATGATTTCTGTATTTCCATTTTGCACATCCTCAACAACACACGTATTTAAGTGTTCCTGCAAAACAATGTATCCAAACGCCTGCAAAGCACTCTCTACAGCCGCTACCTGCACTAAGATGTCGCCACAATAACGATTCTCCTTCAACATATTCTCAATTCCATTCAATTGTCCTACCATACGATGAAGACGATTCGTCAATTGTTTGATTTCTTTCTCATCTCTAGGCTTATGTTTTTTATGACAACACTCACTCATTGATCTCACCTCGATATAATGATATACCCCCTATAGGTATATTTCAAGTGATATGATTTGTGGCATAATAAAAGAAAGGAAAAACTCTATGAAATATAATTATTACGTGTACCTGCCAAGAATTGGAACCATTCTTGTCATGTTTTTAACGTGCAGTGCACTCTTCTCAAAAGAAATCTTTTTTAATATCATATACCTTGTTTTTGTCGTGCTCTTTAGCCAAATTCTATTTATATATGAAAAAAGACTATTAAAAAACAATGAACCGCAATACGAAAAAATCAGTTTTCGCGATTCATTGTTGATGCATCCCATTCTATTAAATATTGAACTATTCCTATTTTCGATTGTCAGCCTATTTAGTATATTGATCCTTCTATGCATCAATAAAACCATTATGGCACTCATCACAATTGGAGTTATCACAATTATTATTTCACTCTATTTCAATATGCGAAGACACTAGTCTTCCTTTTTTTCTGTCTGATTCAACATACGATATCCAACACCCACATGCGTCTGAATATACTTCGGATTTGAAGTATCCGGCTCAATCTTTTTACGCAAAGTAGCCATAAACACTCTTAGACTTGGCGTTTCTGTACCTTGAACACTTCCCCATACTTCTTGCATGATATAATTATGTGTTAAAACCTTATCGGTATTTTTAGCTAAAACACACAATAATTTATATTCAATCGGAGTTAAATGGATTTCATGCCCATTCTCATATACACAACCCTGCGCATAATTGATTGTCAAATCTCCATTTTCATATACACTCTCATTTACACTTATGGCCTGACTATTATTTAATCTTCGAATCGTTACACGAAGTCTAGCCAACAATTCATCCACTGAAAATGGTTTTGTCAAATAGTCATCGGCCCCTAAATCTAAAGCTTTTACCTTATCTTGATCTTCACTTCTTGATGAAACCACAATAATTGGAATATTTGACCAAGAACGAACCTTCTTTATAACATCCAAACCATCCATATCTGGCAATCCTAAATCTAGAAGCATAATGTCCGGATTATAAGAAAGCACATTCATGATTCCTTGCTTCGCTGTTTTTGCCAGACGAAACTGATAATTTTCCATCTCTAGAGTTGTCGTAATCAAATTCCCAACCGCAATATCATCTTCAATTACTAAGATTTGAACTTTATTCATACAACTTTACCTCCACTGCATCCAATACAAACTTAAAACAAGCTCCATGAGGCGTTACATTCTCAACCCAAATCGTACCACCATGCGATTGAATAATAGATTTACACAAAGATAGACCTAGACCCATGCCACGTCTTGTATCTCCACCTCGGTTATTTTCCGTATAGAACATCTCAAACAATTGTTCAGGATGTAATACACCATTTCCATCATCTTGAACTTCTATTAAAATTTTATCCTCAACCCGCCTAGCATTCAAAGAAATATTTGAATTTTCAGGCGTATATTTGATCGCATTATTTATTAAATTCACTAAAACCTGAATAATCAAGCGTGCATCCATATTAGCCATCAATAAATCATCCTCTAAATGCATAGAAATATTATGTTTGCGTTTATTACGACCCAAATGATGAATAGCCTCTCTAAAAATATCCTCAATCATTTCTGGTTGTAAATTCAACTGCATCGTACCATTTTCAATTCTCGTTATAAACAATAAGTTTTCCACCAAATCATACAACCACATCGCATCATTATAAATATCTTGATACAATTCCTTCTTCTTTTCTTGTGAAAACGCATTCTCGTTTTCCAACAATAAGCCGGCATTGCCTGAAATACTAGTCAGTGGCGTTCTTAAATCATGCGAAATCATACGTAATAAATCGGCTCGCAACGCCTCTTGTTTGGCTTGTTGCTCAATCTTTAGATTTTCTAAACGAATCATTTCCTTCTCTAAAGCCATACCACACTCGTCCAATATCGCAAGCCACAAATTTTTTTCAAAAGAATCTATCTTATCTTTTAATACAATTCCAACCACACCTAATACTTCGTGCGTTCCATTAATAGGCAAATATAAACACATCGAATCCGAATGATAACTCGTTGTCTTTCCAGCCTCATGCCTATTTTTATAAACCCAAGCCACAATATCCGTTTCTACAGGACACTGTCCTAATAGAATAGGCTCATCATTATGTGGATACAACACTAAATCCGTATCCAATAATTTATGCAGCTGTTTTAACATCGAAGCATAGATCGCATTCATATCATTCGCCTTTTGAAGCATCTGGCTCATCTCCAATAAGACTTGCGTACGATACACTTGTTTGGCATTTTCGAAAGATTGTTTCTTTAATCTTGTCATTAACGAACTAGATGACATGGCCACCACAAACATAACAATATATGTCGTAATATAGCTTGGATCACTCAACAAAGAAAAGTAGGGGTATGTAAAGAAAAAGTTAAAGCATAACACTGAAAATAAAGACGCCAATAAACTATAGATATATCCACTTGTCCAAATGGATACAAATACAATGCCCAAGATATAGATCATAATAGGCGTTGTAATCAAGAATTGAAAATGCATAAATCCCTTTCCAATAAGCGTACAAAGAAGAAGAATCCCTATCATTTTTAATGTATCTTTCAATGAAAAGCTCAAAAGATTAAAACTAAAATGAAACATGCGACGATAATCCTGCGGATAATTCACAGAATATACATCAATATTTTTCAACTTAAACAATGCTTGGTGCGCCAAATTTTTTTCTAAAACAACACAATCTACCTGAGAAACACCCACATATTCCACAAGCTGAGGCAATACATCCTGTCCATAAAGAATCGTTACTTTTGCCCCTTTACTCTCCGCATACTTAATATTTTCACGTAAACAACTCTTTGATGCCGCACTTATCCCCTCATATTTTGGAGTTTGCACAAAAATAGCACTCAATACTGCATGATTGCTTTTCGCAATTTGAGCTCCCTTATCAATAACTCTAGAATTATATTTAGAAGCCGATAAACATATTAATACATTCGCCATAAAGCTAGTATAACACAAGCCCACAAAGAATCATTCATCTTAACATTGTCTTAACATAATGTTAGAATACTTTATAGAATCTTAATACAGACTAGTGTAGAATGTTTTAAGATATTAGGATAGGTGGTTTTATGTTTAAAAAACGTATGAAACGCATTACCCCAGGACAAATGATCATCCTCAGTTTTGCGACTATGATATTTATCGGTGCCTGCCTGCTTATGCTTCCATTTTCCACAAACGATGGTAAGGGCGCACCCTTTTTAGATGCATTATTCACTTCAACCAGTGCCTCCTGCGTAACCGGACTGATTATGCATGACACAGCACAATATTGGTCCCCCTTTGGACAACTCATTATCTTGATTCTGATTCAAATTGGAGGTATGGGCGTCATTACGATGGCCATTCTACTCTTTGTTCTAGGAGGCAAGAAAATTGGTTTTAAACAAAGATATTTTATGCAACAATCTATTTCTGCCCCAAAACTAGGAGGTATTATCCGAAACACAAAATGGATTATAAAAGCTACAATATGTGTCGAAGCACTAGGTGCCATCTTATTAGGCATACGCTTCTTACCGCGTTTTGGACTTGTCAAAGGCCTATGGTATTCCATATTCCATTCCATCTCAGCCTTTTGTAACGCAGGTTTTGATCTAATGGGCACAAACCAAGCTTACTCATCTTTAACAGGATATGCCGGCGATATTTTAGTATCCAACGTCATTGCAGCACTAATCGTACTTGGTGGTTTAGGCTTCTTTGTCTGGAAAGATGTTGTTGAATACAAACATCATTTACATAAATATTCACTACAATCCAAAGTTGTATTATTTACTACTGCAACATTGTTGATCATCAGTACACTCTATTTCTTTATCAATGACTTTAGCCATTGGAATATGCGTCTAGCCGATCAAATCAACGTTTCCATTTTCCAAGCCGTATCCCCAAGAACAGCCGGATTTAATACGATTGATTTAAACAAAATGAATCAAAGCAGCATTTTCTTTATGACACTATTAATGTTGATAGGAGGAAGTCCACAAGGTACGGCCGGAGGATTTAAAACAACAACACTAGCCGTATTAATTCTAAGTATTCGTGCTGTATTCAATCATAAACAAAACCCACAATGTTTTGGAAGACGCATTTCCATGGACACATTAAACAATGCGACCGCCCTATTTATGTTGTTTATGGTATTATTCTTTACAGGAACATTCCTTATTTCAGCCTTCGATCAATTACCCATTCTTGACGCCCTATTTGAAGCGGCCTCTGCCATTGGTACCGTCGGATTGACATTAGGAATCACACCTACATTATCAAGTGCATCACATTGTATTTTAATTTTCTTGATGTTCTTTGGAAGAATTGGAGGCTTAACTTTACTTTTAGCCATTTCGAAACATCAAGTTGTCGCAAACACAAATTTACCACAAGAAAATATCACAATTGGATAACAGGAGGAACATATGAAATCAGCATTAATTATTGGTATGGGACGTTTTGGTCGTCACATGGCACAAAAACTATATGATTTAGGACATGACGTTTTGGCCATTGATAAAAATGAAGAAAAAATCAACAAAGTCCTTTCTTATGTCACAAACGCTCAAATCGGAGATTCTACCGACGAAAGCTTTATTGACTCACTAGGCGTATCGAACTTTGATCTTTGCGTTGTAGCCATTGGAGATGACTTTCAAAGCTCACTCGAGACAACAGCCCTATTAAAAGATTATGGATCAAAACTTGTTGTCGCAAGAGCCGTGCGCGATGTACACGCTAAATTCTTATTGCGCAATGGAGCCGATGAAGTTGTATATCCTGAAAAACAAATTGGTAACTGGGCCGCCGTACGTTTTTCAAGCGAAAACATCTTTGACTACGTACAACTTACTCCAGAATATTCCATTTATGAAATTGCCGTACCAACCGCTTGGATTGGAAAAACCATGTTAGAACTCGATATTCGTAGAAAATACCATATCAACATTCTAGCTACAAAAATCAATGGAATTCTAGACCCACTTCCTAGTGCTGAACATACTTTCCAAGAATCCGAAAACATTCTTATTCTTGCGCAAAATTCAGACGTACAAAAATTCCTTCGTTTTTAATGAAATCTTAACATGATTCCTCATTCTTTTACACCATTTAAACATTTAAAATTCTACAATAAAGGTGTAAGAAAGAGGCGATTATTTATGTTAGGAATTTTATCAATAGGATCCGTAATCTACATTTCTTTCTTAGTCCCACGACTTTTAAATCACATCTTAAATATCACTCACCATTAATGTATACCGCGAACATGTCAATTATCCCCATTTTTAAGTTATAAATATACTTAAGAAAGGGGATTTTATTATTATGAAAACACGGAAACTAGTCAGTGGAATCATTTCCATTGTATTAAGTGTATTTGGCGTATTCCAAAGTATGATGGCAGGCCTTGCCAACGCACTAGAAGAAAGTGGACAAGTAAGTGGAAGTGCAGGACTTGTTGTTAGTATATGCATGCTTTGTGGAGGAATTGTATCGATTGTATCTAGAAAGAATAATTCAAAAGGAACCAACATTGCACTTCTAATTCTATTTAGTTTAGCTACATTAACAGGCTTTGTACTTGCAGGAAACTATTCAGACCTATATATTTGGTCAGCATGGTGCTTGATCAATGCAGTACTTGCCTTCATCTCATTAAGAAAAGGTGCCAGTAAAATCTGACACCTTTTAAAAACGCTTTACTTATCAAATAAATAGATGCTTTTACACATTTTTCCGCACTTTTTAGTATTGCTTTTGCACATTTTTCCGAGATTTTCAGTATCTATTTTGCACATTTTTTCTCTACATTAAAAAAGACAGCATTTAAGCTGCCTATCTTACCATATCACGAATGATGTCTTTTAAGCTTTTAGCCCCACACATCTCCATAGTATCTTGAAGTTCACTGCCAAGTTTATCCACTAAGACTTGAATACCTTCTTCTTTTGCTCCATAGATCGCATTCACAAATGGAGGAGCTACAATGACAGCATCCGCACCTAATGCCAAAGCCTTAAAGATATCGACACCATTACGAAGTCCACCATCCACAAAGATTTTCATACTGCCATCTACAGCTTTTACAATCTCTTCGAGTACTTCAGCAGTTGCAGGCGTCTGATCTTGAACTCGACCACCATGATTCGAAACCACAATTGCACTAGCTCCCGCTTCTTTTGCCTTTAAAGCCCCCTTCACACTCATAACACCCTTCACAATAAATGGTACAGGTGTATTTGAAATGATTGCCTTTAATTGTTCTGTATTCATTCTTCCTGCAGGAGGCTGACAGCCCTTCAAGAAAGGAAGTCCAGCTGCATCTACATCCATAGCTACCGCAAAGGCATTACTGTTTAAAGCTAAATTTAGCTTTTCCAAATAAGTCTCTAAGCTCCAAGGTTTAACCGTTGGAATACCATACCCATTATTCTCTTTAATAATTCGTGTCGCATTTTCCATTATACTAGGATCTTTTCCATCTCCTGTAAACGCACAAATGCCTGCTTCTATACAACCTTTTACTAAGATATCATTGTATCCATTATCATCATATGCATCTGAATAGTGCATGGCTACAGCTCCTACAGGACCTGCAAAAATCGGATATTTAAATGTATGACCAAATAGTTCTAATTCTGTACTTACTGGCTCATTATCAGTAATTGTATCCATATTCACACGAATGTTTTTCCAAGCATCATAGTTACGCATCGCAACATCCCCAATCCCTTTAGCACCAGGACCTGGAATCGTATTTCGACATGCCCTTCCATCACATACAGGACAAGACTTACATAATTTTGTCCCCATCACTTCACGACTTTTTTCCATCAATTCCATATAATTCATAATCATTCCTCCATTACATTCGCTATAACTAAACCTAATATTCCGGCTACCAGTTTCACAACCACAAACCAAGTCACACTCGCAGGATTGACTGAGGCAATAAAACCGAGTTGTCCGCCAAACACAAAAGCTCCACTCAAAGAAAAGGCAGCATTTATAATCTTGCCCTTCTTATTCATCTTACTAAATAAAGGAAGCATCGCAATACTTGTTCCAAAAGATAAGATAATTCCCATCACTGAGTATTTATCAATATTTAGTATTTGACCTACTCTTTCAATCTGATTTGAAAACTTTCTTAATACAATTTCACAAAACACTAAAGAACCACATACAATAATACTCATTTGAAATACAATGCGTAGTGCTTCATTGATTAATGTCGCATTTGTGAAGTTCAAATTGAAATAGAAGGTTAGACAAACTAGAAAAAAGAAAATATACCCAAGCATTTGTACTAATTTAGAAAAAACGGTTAATACTACAATTAATGTTTGAAATGAAATAAAAAATAAACCAATCAAAATAGCACAAATAAGAATTACGGGTAAAAACACAATCAAAAAATGATCAATATGCAATAAAAAGCCACAACCAATAAGAATAGGTAATAAACCTAAAATACCATACACAACTCCTTTTAAATAGTGATTCAAATCATCTGTATCCAGTTCATTTAAAAAGATTGGCAATTGAAAACTAATTAAGCATCCTAAAGTGGACGTTAATAATACACCACAGAAAATCAAGATATTATCTGTATGTGTCATAGACTCTATAATGGAATATCCACCAAGATCTGGCGCCAACAAACTTGAAATAATCATTTCTTTATTTTCAAATAAAGTGGCATGACCATTTAAGAACGCAATCGCAATACAATAAAAGCCTCCTACGCTCATCATAAAATCGCCCATCGTTATAATGCCTCGATCAAAAGAAGTGGCTAGTCCAAGTCGATTCTTAAACATCTTGTCAAATAAGCCTAAAGCAGCAAAGCATAATAAAATAAAAATAATCGGATTCATGCATTCATTCTATAATAATAATGAAAAAAAGTCGAAGAAATTTTCTTCGACTAATGTGCGTTACTTGCCGAAACTTTTACTCTAGACCACAAATCCGCAATGATCTTACGTGTAGTTTCATCATATTGGAATACTTCATCCTTATCGTAACCAGCACGAGGTGTATATGCGTTGATACCATCATAATCTCCGCCTTTACCACCAAGTTCTTCCATAACTTCTTTATTTGGTGAAGTATATCCAACATAACTCGAATTATCCATAGCTGCATCATAGCTAGTAATATAACGAATAAACTCATTCGCAAGCTTAGGATTCTTCGCATTCTTAGGAATAACCATCGCATCTGACCATAAGTTTGTTCCACTCTTTGGCATATAGAATCCCATATTTTCATTTTCAGACATGACATAAGCCGCATCTCCAGAATAAATAACTCCTAAAGCCTTTCTTGCCTGTGCCATATTATCAATAATTTCATCTGTTACAATTTCTGGATCCATTGTCTGAACACATTGAATCAACCAGTTATATGCTGCATTCAATTCATCTTGACTTGTCGTATTCATTGAATATCCAAGAGCTTTTAATGCCATCATGAATGAATCTCTTTCAGAATCATATAGATAGATATCTCCCTTAAATTTCTGATCTAAGAAAATATCCCATCCATCTTTTTCCAAATCTTCTTCAGATACTTTTCTCTTATCGTATACGATACCAACAGTACCCCAGAAATAAGGAATTGAATATTCATTCTTTGGATCATACGGAAGACCTTTGATCGCATCCACCAATTCACCTAAACATTCTTTGCGAGTTTCTGGCTCTAATTTTTGAAGCATTTTTTCCTGCATCATTCTTTGAATCATATAATCACTTGGAACTAATACATCATACGCATCGCCATTGGCAACCTTAATATACATCTGCTCGTTTGAATCAAAGTTATCCATGATAACCTTAGCTCCCGTTAACTCTTCAAAACCTGAAATGATATTTTCACCTGTATATTCACCCCAGTTATATACATGTAAAGTTTGTCCTGCATAAGGCTGACTACCAGCTGATTTATTTAAGCCAAATAAAGAAGCCACTAAGCCAACGACTACAACACCTGCAACAGCCCATTTCCAAGGTTTATTTTGTTTTGAAGGACTTGTCTTTTTACGAATGATAGGTAAGATATTCACAATTGTTAATGTGATTGTGATCAACAAGACAACCAATGTACTAATCGCATTTACACTTGGATTAATACGCTTAGACATTGTATACACCATAATACTCAAGTTCTTTACACCTTGACCCGTTACGAAATAGGAAATAACGAAATCATCAAAAGACATTGTGAACGCAATTAAAGCACCCGAAACAATACCCGGCATAATTTGTGGCACAATAACTTTCACCAAAGCCTGCCAAGGCGTAGCCCCTAAATCCATTGCAGCATCGGCCAAGTTTGGATCTAGTGATTTGATCTTTGGCATAATACTCAAAATAACATATGGAATACAGAAAGCAATATGTGCTAATAATAATGTCACAAATCCCTTTTCAATTTGGAAAGTAATAAATAGAAGCATCAATCCAATGGCAGTAACAATTTCAGGGTTCATGATTGGAAAATCATTGACCTGACTGACAAAAGCACGCAATACTTTCTTTGACTTTGATAAACCAATCGCCGTAATCGTACCGATGATCGTAGAAATAATTGTTGCCAATAAGGCAATAATAATTGTGACATACAAAGATTCCATCATACCGTGGTTTTTAAGCATAGCCTCATACCAACGTAACGAGAACCCTGTAAAGTGTGTTAATGATTTTGAACTATTAAAGGAAAAAATAATCATGAATAATATTGGCGCATAAAAGAACACCAATAATAAAGCCATGCCTACTTTACCTAATACTCTCTTATCTTTCGACATGCCTATTTTTCCTCCTTATTACGCTCTTCCAATTTCCTTACAAGCATCATTAGAAGCATCATGATCATAGCCATGATCATTGAGATAGCTGAACCAAAGTTCCATTCTCCCACAGTAATGAATTGGTTTTCAATGACGTTACCAATCAAGAAGAATTGTCCTCCACCCAATAATTTAGGAATGAAGAATGAACTTACGGCAGGGAAGAACACTAATGTGATACCTGAAACTACGCCCGGTAATGAAAGTGGGAAAATAACCTTCCAGAACGTCTGGAATTTATTAGCACCCAAATCCTGAGCCGCCTCTAATAAAGATTTGTCCATCTTCGTTAAAGCCGTGTTGATCTGCAGAATCATAAATGGCAAGAAGTTATACACCATACCAATCAATACAGCAGCTTCTGTATATAAAAGTTCTGTATGAATTCCAAACAAGCCTAAAAAGCTACTAATAATTCCATCACTTGATAAAATACCAATCCATGCGTATGTTCTTACAAGCATATTGATCCATGTAGGAAGAGTAATCGCAAGAACTAAGATTTGTTGAACTTTAGGACTATTCTTAGAAATAAAGTATGCGATTGGATATCCAATCAACAAACAAATAATGGTTGTCTTAATGGCAATCCATAAAGAACGCCATAAAATCAACAAGAAATCTTTGTCTGTAAAGAAACGAACATAGTTATCTAATGTAAGCTTAAAGTGCACAATACTGTTGCCTTGCTGAATGATTGAATAAAACGCAATCAGCAACATCGGAAGCAACAACATGATGCAAGCCCACACAATATAAGGGATTGCTAATTGTTGAAATTTTTTCATTTTCTAGAATCCCATTTTCTCCATAACATGAATATCTTCCGCAAAGAAAGTAAGTCCGACTTCTTTTCCTTCCTCTACATAATCCGTTGTATGAATCTTAAATTCACGTCCTGTTGTCCAGAAAGTAACCTTATAAATTCCTTCCTTGATTGTTTCAGGATCAAAATCATAATCTACATCTAGATCTACTGTTTCGTTTTCGTCATCCAACTTCCAACCCTGTGCATTTGCCCAAGTCTTCAAGTCTGTATCAATAGCCATGGATTCCTTGATTTCATCCACTGTTTTAAAGAAGTTAAACGCAGAAACGGCTTCATTAGCCTTCTTGTTTTCAACAACCCTTTGGTCCACAACCCAAATCTTACGCGTAATTGAAGTTTTATTGTTTGTTGAGAAAGTAACAGTATATTCTCCTACTTCCTGTTTTAAATCTGTATCAATATCATGAATTGAAATAAACTCATCTGTTTCAGGATTCCAAGCCTGTGCATCGGCACGCGCAATGATTTCTTTATCATCAATATCCTTCATATCTTCTAAGTCTAGATAGAAGTCGTTGGCAGAAATCTTTTCTTTTCCATCTTCACTTGTGATCGCATAGTTCTTGTTTACGTGCATATTTACCGTAACATGCGTACCAGGAACTGTTTCCACCATAATTTCATAGTGAACACCCTTAAATAATACACTCTCAACTTCACCAGTCATCTTGCCATCTTTCACATCCACAATATCAATATCTTCTGGGCGAATTACGACATCCACCGGTTCATTTTCTTTATATCCAACATCGACACAATCAAATGTAATATCATCAAAACGCACTTTCTTATCGCAAACCATACGTGCTGGAATAATATTACTTTCCCCAATGAATTTCGCAACATATTGATTGACTGGTTCATTATAAATGTCTTCTGGACTACCAACCTGCTGAATCTCGCCATCCTTCATGATAACAATCTTGTCTGACATTGTTAGTGCTTCTTCCTGATCATGCGTAACGAAGATAAATGTGATTCCTACTTCTTGTTGAATCTTCTTTAATTCATACTGCATTTCTTTACGAAGCTTTAAATCCAACGCACTCAAAGGTTCATCCAACAATAATACGCTTGGCTCATTAACTAAGGCACGCGCAATCGCAACACGCTGCTGCTGACCACCAGATAGTAAAGTAACATCTTTATTTTCAAATCCTTCAAGACCAATCAACTTCAACATTTTCATGACCTTTTGATCAATAACGTCCTTACTCATCTTTTTAATTTTCAATCCAAACGCAATATTGTCATACACATTCATATGAGGGAATAGTGCATATTTTTGGAAAACCGTATTCAACTCACGCTTATAGGCTGGCACTTCACAAATATCTTCTCCATTTAAGATGACTTGTCCTTCGCTAGGTTCTAAAAAACCACCTAAAATACGTAATAAAGTTGTTTTTCCACAACCACTAGGACCTAATAGTGTGACAAACTCATTTTCATATATATCTAAATCAATACCCTTTAACACAACTTGACCATCAAATTCTTTTACGATGTGGCGAAATTGAATTAATTTATTCTTTTCCTGTTCCATGTATGTTCTCTCCTTGTCAATTAAAATACAGGCGGTGTAGATACCCATAATACTTTGGCATCCGCACTCGATACGTTTTCTAAATAATGCCCTTCCTTACCTGTAATATAGAAGGTTTCTTTTGATTTAACTTTTAACCTTTTATTACCAACAACTAAAACAACACTGCCCTTTAAAATATAGCCAAATTCTTCTCCCTCATGAGCCTTGACTTCCTGTGACTTTGCGCCCGGTTTTAAAGTCAATAAAAGAGGTTCCATCTGATTCTTCTGGGCATTAGGAATAATATATTCCGTAACCAAATCATCTTGCTCATTCACAAAAAAATCTTGCGTATGGAAAACAATCTGCTCTTCCTTGCTTGATTGAAAGAAATCTGCCAAATTGGTACCTAAAGCTTCCAATATATTCTCCAATGCAGAAATGTTTGGACTTGTTAAGTCGCGCTCTAACTGCGATAAAAAGCCTTTCGTTAATTCACTACGATTCGCAAGTTCTTCCAAAGTCAACCCATTCTGGGTTCGAAGCTCTTTTAGTTTTTTGCCTATTTTCATTCAATCACCCCTGCTTGTTTTTTATACTAAACTTTTTGTTTCATTAAAAGAACAAGTCTATTATATAGGAAACCATCAATTATGCAAGAAAAAAAGAGCATTTTTTTGCTCTAAAGTTAAAGTTATTTTACTGCTTCATATTTCTCAAACGATACAATACACAATTTGTCATAACTGCCAAATATAAAGCCTCACTCATACCTTGTGTCTGTAAAGTCAACGGATAATTATCACGAATCATAAAGTCCATACTGATGTTTGTTCTTTGCGATATTTTTAAGATCTTATCCACATTGATCTGTCCCTCATCCCAATACTTAGCAGTATTTCTCGTTACTTCCATATATTTGCCAAATTGAGTTTGTGAAAGCGAAAAAACAACTTCTCGTATAAAACGCATACGATCACCCATATCATTTTTTAAATTGTATTCAAAATCCTTAAATTTCGAACTTCTTTTAATATCTGTAAATAGTTCAGGATGAATCAATTTCATAATATCTTGAACCTGATTCCATGTTAAGCCTTCTAAATTAACGGGCTGATTATACATTTGATCAAAGAAAATCGAATCAATAGATTGATGATTATAGTCTGCAAGAATAAGTACAATACGCGTTTGCGTGCGATCCTCGGAATGAATTTGCCTTCTAAAATTACGCAAAGACATATGGGCTGCTTTGGCAACTTCTTCCTCTGAAATATTATTATCTTCAATAAATTGCACAATTTGTTTCATAAAAAAACACCTCCATGTTAAACATAGAGATGTTTTTTACATTTGTACTCGACCGAAAATCGAAAATCGGTCGATGAAAACGATTTTTTTAAGCTTTTGTCGTATTTTCGTTTTGAATATTCTTAATAATATCCGTTAAATCCGCTTCATTGATAGCACCATCATAGAAATCATTCAACGTTTCAATCAGACCCTTATCATCTGGTAAAACCGTTTCAAACACTTCTTTCATGTGTGCAGCCTCCTGACTTGAACCTGCATACTTAACAGTCGCATGAATCATAGATGTATAGATAACATTCACCAACATTAAGTGATACTTATTGTTGTAGCCATCATTACGATTATCAATGATTGTATTGGCACTGATTAGAGCTGCACCTTGATACTTGGCTAAAGTAGGAAACTCTAAATAAAGTCCCTTTACCGTCTTATATGTCATTAGTTTCAGTGCATATACACACGCAAATTGTTCTAAATCACCTAACATACGTAAATGATCGTCACTGTCTAGAACCTTTTTAAAATTGATATCTAATAATCTTGCCAAAACATCACTCACACATTCAAGATTGGTCTTACAAACCACTTCCTGACGACCATCTAAATCCGTTGTGATTATGAATAAATCGCCTTCGCGATCATAAAATATATTATCTGGATGTCTTAAATTCACCATGTGATCACCTTTTAACGAATAAAATTCGTACCCTTTCTAATTTCCTTTTCAGGCAAACCATACGCTTCTTTACCTAAGGCAATACTTTTCATCAAGAACGTCATATTACGAGCTAAAGCACGCATTGTTTGTTTACCCTCTTCATCCTGATTGGCTTCTTGCGCAGTATTTCCATGAATTGAATTCCAATATTGACTCGAAACAACAGGCATACCACTGATTGTAAAATACTTATTTAATTCATCAAAAGTAGCACTCGCTCCGCCACGACGACAAGAAACAACACTAGCCCCCACCTTCATTGTCTTATCAAAACGCGAAATATAGAACAAACGATCTAATACTGCAATCAATGTTGCATTCGCGCTGGCATAATATACAGGACTTGAAACGACCAATCCATCCGCTTCTTCAAATTTAGGTAACAATTCATTGACAATATCATCATATACACACTTGCCAAGTTTCGTACAAGCACCACAAGCTAAGCAACCACGAACAGCTAAGTTTCCAACTTGTATAATTTCGGTTTCAACCCCATTTTCTTTAAATACAACTTCCATTTCACGCAAAGCCAAATCATTCACTCCACTCGCATGTGGACTACCATTCAACATTAAGACTTTCATATTTTTCCTCCGAAAAAACCTATCTCTATTTTATCATTTGCGTCAACATGATAAAATGATATTTATGAAACGAATAGTAACTGGAATATTAGCGCATGTCGATGCAGGTAAAACTACTTGTATCGAAAGTATGCTTTATACATCAAAAACAATCCGAAAATTAGGACGTGTCGACCATCAAGATGCCTATTTGGATTATGATAATCAAGAAAGAGAAAGAGGCATTACCATTTATTCAAAAGAAGCTCACTTTCATTGGAAAGATAGTGAAATCTATTTGATTGACACACCCGGCCACGTCGATTTTTCAAGTGAAATGGAAAGAAGTCTTCAAGTATTAGATTTAGCCATTCTTTTAATCAACGGACAAGACGGTATTCAATCTCACACTTCTACCATTTGGAAATGCTTAAAACACTATAAGATTCCTACGCTGATCTTTATTAATAAAATGGATATTAGCTATAAGACACAAGAAGAGCTTATGAATGATCTTAAAGTGCATTTTTCATCCAACTGTATCAATTTTAAATCAAAAGATACTGAAGATGAACTGTCCATGTTGAATGAAGATATCATGAATCACTATCTAGAAACCGAAGAAATCGATTCATCACTTCTTCAACAAGCCATTTTTAAAAGAGAATGCTTCCCCGTATTCTTTGGTTCTGCCTTAAAAATCCAAGGCATCGAAGATTTAATGGATGCAATCATCGATTTATCTTTTATCCAAGATTACCCTGAAGATTTTGGTGCTCGTGTATACAAGATTTCAAATGATGACCAAGGCAATCGTTTAACCCACGTAAAGATTACGGGTGGTGTTTTAAATGCCAAAGATAAAGTTGGTACAGATGAAAAGGTAGATCAAATTCGTTTGTATAACGGAAAACAATTTGAAATGGTACAAACCGCTTATCCAGGAATGATTTGTGCACTAAAAGGATTGAACAAGTATGAAGTAGGTCAAGGGCTAGGCTTTGAATCTGACACGACAAAACCACTCTTAAATGCCTATATGAATTACCAACTCCTACTTCCCGAAGGTGTAGATGCACTCACTATGATGCGCTACTGCAGTGTACTTGCTCAAGAAGATCCGCAGCTACAAATTGAATATGATGAGCAGACGAAACAAATTTTCTTAAGGCTAATGGGATCAATTCAAATGGAAATTCTTCAAAAAGAAATTGAGAAAAGATCTAAAGTTAAAGTTGGTTTTACAACGGGTAAAGTTTTATTTAAAGAAACCATTCAAAATAGTGTGATTGGTGTAGGGCACTTTGAACCTTTAAGACACTATGCCGAAGTACACTTAAAACTTGAACCATTACCTAGAGGTAAAGGACTTGTGTTTGAATCAAACTGTTCCAATGACGATTTAGCTTTAAACTGGCAAAATCTGATTTTAACGCATTTAAAAGAGAAACAACACAAAGGCGTATTAACTGGATCGCCAATTACCGACATAAAAATCACTTTAGTGGCCGGTAAAGCGCATTTAAAACATACAGAAGGTGGGGATTTTCGACAAGCAACCTATCGTGCTATAAGACAAGGTTTAAAAGAAGCAGAATCTGTATTATTAGAACCTTATTATAGTTTTGAATTAGTCGTTGAAAATCAATATGTTTCAAAAGCCTTGTTTGATTTAGAAAACAGGCATTGCTCATTTAAAATTGAAGAAGACATCAACAATCTTGTTCACATAAAAGGAACGGGACCCGTTCGTGAGTTGATGGACTATCAAAAAGATGTCATCGCATACACAAAAGGAAAAGGCCAATTTATTTGTGAATTAGAAGACTATCATGAGTGTTTTAATCAAGAAAAGATCATTGAAGAAACAAATTATGATAGTGAAGCCGATTTAAACAATCCAACCGGATCTGTATTCTGCGAACATGGAGCAGGTTATTTTGTGCCTTGGGATGAAGTCAAGGAGCATATGCACATCCAAATTAAAGAAGCCAACACAACTTCCTATGCTTCTTATGTAAAACATACTGTTCGTGAAGAAGAATTAAAGAAAGTATTTAATTCACTTGGTGGAAACAACAAGAAAGCTGAAAAGCCAATCAAGAAAAAAGCGAAGATTGATATGAATTTAAATCAGATTCATGTCGAAGATAAAAAGCCAGAATGTTTAATGATTGACGGTTACAATATGATTTATGACTGGCAAGATTTAAAAGATATTGCCAAAGTAAACATTGAATCTGCTCGTGATGAATTGATCAATCGAATCTCGAATTATCAAGGATATAAGCGGATCAAAGTCATCTTAGTATTTGATGGATATCGCGTTAAAAACAATACAGGTTCACATTTTAATCAAGGAAATCTAGACATTATTTATACTAGATACAATCAAACAGCAGACAGCTATATTGAAAAGGCTGTACACGACTTAAAAAAGAAATATGAATTATCAGTTGCGACAAGTGATGGCTTGATTCAAAATGCGATTTTGGCCAATGGCGCAAAAAGAATTTCAGCTCGTGAACTTGAGATTGCCGTAAAAAACGTAAACAAACGAGCTCTTTCGTACCTAAGGAAATAGTTTATGATATAATTAAGTGGCGAAAAAGATGGAGGAATTTAATTATGACAAGAAAGATTGCCATTATTGGAGCCGGTCCTGCTGGCTATACATTAGCTCAAGAATTAGTTAAAACAGAAAATGAATACCAGATTGATATTTTTGATAAGGAAGCTGAAATTGGTGGAGCCATTTATA
>OGQF01001022.1_pt1 | contig 21248 bp, 23 predicted proteins | sample 1553141 | NCBI WGS metagenome assembly OGQF01 (sample SAMEA2580005, study PRJEB22360) | human gut metagenome | biome: human gut; feature: human-associated habitat; material: faeces | place: Denmark | collected 2008/2010
GCTTTAAAGGAGATACGACCGCCAGCCATGACACATACGATGAAATGTCTGTCCTCTACGAAGGGAAGGTGATCGATATGCTGGACGCCGAAAGCCTTTGCGCCGTGGCCCGTTTCTGTGATACCCACGGTACGTCCTGGGAACAAGTGGAAGAGGGCGACTCGGCCGAAACGATTGAAATCGTGAAACAGCAATGCGCCAACTGTCCCAGCGGACGTCTCACTGCTGTCACGAAAGACGGAAAACGTATCGAACCGGAACTGCCCGAAGGCATCAGTATCCTCGAAGACGTGGCTCTCAGCGTTCACGGCCCTATCTGGGTGAAAGGCGGCATCCCGATAGAAGATGAACACGGACGGGTTTATCCTGTCCGCAACCGTGTCACTTTGTGCCGTTGCGGTTTATCGCAGAATAAACCGTTCTGCGACGGAAAACACATGCGTAACCAGGGAGAACTGGACGATTAAAAAAATAGCTGCCGACGTTTTTCCGAAAAGGATACATGCTTTTTACCAAGAGGGTGCATGCTTTTCGGAAAAACGTTGGCAGCAATCTTTCGACCGATACCTACCGGTTAAATTTTTCCTTTGATAAACTGATTGCCGATCCAGTACGTTGCCTGTTCAGCCGTGAACTTCAGAATGCAATACTCCGGATCGTCCACCCCTTTGGGAAAGTGCTCATAGAACCAATCCACCCAGAGGGCTTTCTTTTCTTCCACATCGCTTACCACTTCGATTGTGCCGGTCAGCGTAACACTGTCGTGTCCTTCGTAGAAAGCGACTCCGGCTTTCGGGTTTTTGATAAAATCTTTTGTCTTCTCCGAGCTTGTTCCCGTTGAGAACCAGATCGTATCGATCCCTTCCGTTTTAATCTTCGACAGGACGACCGGACGCGGACAACCCCGTTCGTTGATGGAGGCAAGGGTTAAGACTTCGCATTTATTCAGCAAATCGATTGCTTGTTGTTTGATTTTTTCCATGTTCTGATGTATTAATTTCGTTCGGCAAACATAAAGGAAACTTCCCGCTTCCTGTTGTAAAAAATCGACTTTCTTTATTCTATGTAAGTAAGCGGATCGTCTTCCGGTATCGGCAAAGCCATGAAAGCGGAGGGGTTACTCCCCGATAACTTCTTGAATTCCTTGATGAAATGGGACGGATCGTAATAGCCGCAGTCGATAGCCAATTGCTGCATATCTTCCCCCTTCATTTGTCTTAATACGCGGGTTGCATACCGGAACTTGGTGATTCTGCTGAACTCTTTGGGAGTATAGCCGGTGATGTGTTTGAACTTGCGCTCGAAATGCCGTTGGCCGATGTACAATTTGTCCGTCAATTGCTGTATGGGCAGCATCCCGTTTGCCCGGACGATCAGATCGGTAGCCCGGATGATCTGCGGGTCTACCGGCTGGAGTCCCGGCAGACGGGCGATAAGATGTCTATCTATTATATGTATGCGTTCCTGTAAAGACTCCTTTTCGCACAACATTTCTGCAAAATGATCGTCGAACAGGACATTCAACTCGGATGCATTGACCCTCGTGTCGGTAAACTCGCCTAAAGGCATCCGGGCAAAAGCCGCCAGTCCGCAGGGGGAGAAACGGACACCCATCATATGAAGGCGGGTAGAGCGGGTCACCAGCTCCGAGTAAACCCGCATCGGGCCGACAAAATAGAAACGGTAGGGTTGCATCAGCATCTCTCCGTTCAGGGGTTGCGACGGTTCCCCGATAGAAAAGATAAAGTCCGTGCAGCCGTCGGGTAGTATCTTATAGTGCATATCGTATTCGGTTTCACCCTTGAACTCCCAGTATTTGTCAATATAGGGGGCAAGCAGTTGGCATGGAGGATATTCCTGATACATAACGGTCTACACGGTTTTATAGGTTTCGCCGGATACTCAATCCTTTTTCCAGCGTTTTTTTCGGCATACCGCAACTTTGGCAATAAATAGGGTTCATACTCTTAAATTTATTTATAAGGTTCTTAAATTAGGACAAATATAGAATTATTTTTCAGATTTAAAATAATACCTTTGGAGACTTTAAATTTTATAGACCATGGTAAATAGAAGAAATTTCCTGAAAAGTGCTTCTTTTCTAACTCTTGGAGGGTTAGTAGCCGGAAAGGCAGAAGCGTTACAGGCAGCCACTCCCGTTCGTACGGAAACGACAGCCAAAAAAAGTATCGGTTTGCAGATTTATTCTTTAGGAGGCGAGTTAACCAAAGATGTTCCTGCCGGAATGAAACAACTTAAACAGATGGGTTATTCCACCCTTGAACTGGCAGGTTACAATAATGGCAAGATCAATGGTGTCGATATGATGGAATTCAAGAAGATGGCAGAAGATGCCGGATTGAAGATCACCAGTTCCCATGTGAATCCTCCGACAGGCGAGTACACGCCGGATACCCGCAATACAATTATGGAATATTGGAAAAAGACGGCAGACGATCATGCCAAGTTAGGTGTGAAATATCTGGTTCAGCCCGGACAACCACGCACCCGTAGTGTGGAAGAGGTTGCTTATGTTTGCGATGTATTCAATGAAGCTGGAAAGATTGTCAAAGCAGCTGGTATTCCGTTCGGTTATCATAATCATGATTTTGAGTTTGCCAAAGTAGTTCCGGGAGGTACGGGAGCTGTCTTTGGTCGTCATAATAAAGGCGAAAAAATCTATGATCTTTTTTTGAAAGATACGGATCCTGATCTGGTATTTTTTGAAATGGATGTGTACTGGACGGTGATCGGGCAGAATGATCCGGTGGAATATATGAAGAAATATCCGGATCGTATTAAACTGTTGCATATTAAAGATCGCGCCATTCTGGGACAATCCGGCTTCATGAACTTTGAAATGATTTTCAAACAGGCGTATCAGATTGGAGTGAAAGAATATTACGTGGAACTGGAAGGTATGCCGGATGGTCGTACCCAGTTTGCTGGGGTGAAAGGCTGTGCTGATTATCTGTTGAAAGCAAAGTTTGTAAAGTAAGTAAAGTCTTAATTATATATAAGGTACGCATGAAAGCCAGTCTGTTGCAGGACTGGCTTTTTTGTCGGGATATAACTTCGGTCATCTGCCCGTTTGTTAAGGACTACCCGGCAGTCAGTGCCGTAAACCCTTTAGATGCTTCTCTTTTTATCATATTCCTTATTCGTATCACAGCTGTGAAACAGAAGAAATCCAATTGTGATACAAACGGAATCCATCTGTGAAACAAAAGGAACACAGTTGTGATATGCAATAGGAGTGTGGTGTGGAAAAATTCCCCATTTCCCCATTGATTCCCCACCACACTTCTGCGGTAGAGTAAAATTGGAAATGTCGTAAAATGATCTTTTATTATCTGATAACTAGTTTGTTAGTGATTGTTTTTCTGTTCCTCGCTGTTTTTGGCACGTCATTTGCAGTGTAAGTAGGTGTTAGGGAAACAAACAAGTTTCCCTCTATGAATATGATGATGAAGTTTAGAATTTAGAATAAGTGTAAGTATCTATCTCCCGATATTGTTTTCTAATATGTATTAGATTAGCAAAAACTTATCGATTGATAAAAGCCGTTCCGCCTGAGAAGGTAGAACGGCTTCTTTTATTTTATAGTTGCAGGGAGTTGGATAACTTTTCAAGCCATGCAGGCAGCATGTTCAGATGGTTGATGCGCTCTTCTATATAAGAAGGGGCGAACAGGTTTATTTGTAAATCCTTGCATTTCTCCCGCAGGTTGTCTTCTACCGGGTAATAACTGGCTAAAACGGCTAAAGAAATATCTCCGCCATATGTTTCGCGCACCGCATCAATCTTATAAATATCATTTTGGGTGACTTGTCCTGATTTACATTCGATAAAGATTAGTTTCTGTTGGTTGTTCAGCAGTACATCTACTTCATTCTTTGTCCTTGGATTGTTTCCCTCTGTCTGAAACAGGACGCTTTGCCATACCTCAGGGCTGTTGGGACGTTTTTGGCTCCATGATCTGACTTTGTGTGCTACCAGTGTTTCCCACCAGCGTCCTTTGAAAAACAGCATGCAGGCGTTCGGTGTCGTTAGCCTGAGCAACACACGGTTCTGTTGGGCAACAAGAAAAGTACCTTGCCTCTGTTTGAAACGTAGTCCGTTTTTAAAAACACGTGATGCCGGAAGGCGTGACAGCTCCCTGTTACAGAAGATGTTGAAGAACTTCTGTATCATGGTGTGCTCTTTCGGATATTGTTCGATGAACTGTTTGATCAGGCCGGAAGCCTGCACGTCGGTATCACTCAGGTGTTTGGCGTCCTGATATTCTGTCAGGATATTTCCGCTCAGTCCCAGTATCTCCTTGTTATCCAGTTGGCTTTTCATCGGGTATTTCTCAAAGCTGTCCAGTCGGATCAGTTCGCCTAATTGTGACAGGTAAAAAGCTGGGACGCTGTATTCTTTTGCGATGGTGAAAGCTGCGAATGCCATTACTTTGGTACCTTCCGACAGGTTGTAGGCAAATTCGGCGGAAGGATACGTTTGGTGTATTTTGCGGCAAACGTTACGGACATGTTCTCCGTCGTATGGTTCGGTCCGGTATAATGTCCGGCGAATGCCGTCGGGAAGGAGCGGAAATAGGGGAGCTGCCACCTCTTTTGTTTCATTCGTGCAAAGCAAATGCACATGGTCGGGGCCGAATTCTTTGATTCCGTGATAAACGGAGGTTATATCTTTGCCAAGTAATATGATCTGATGTTTCATGTTTTAAATCATGTATTAATTAAGGTTCTAAATGTAGTATTAATTTCGATATAATTCATATCTTCGTTGCCTAATCAATCGCTGTATATATAGCAAATGGAAATTTTTATTATTATCGGCCTTATCTTGTTGAACGGAATTTTGTCTATGTCTGAAATTGCTCTGGTGTCTGCCCGCAAGGCCCGGCTGGAACTGGATGCAAAAAGAGGTAATAAATCAGCGCAAACAGCCTTGAAGCTGGCTGGAGAACCCGACCGGTTTTTATCAACTATCCAGATCGGAATTACGCTAATCGGTATCCTGACCGGTTTGTATTCAGGAGAGGCGTTTGCCTATAACCTGGCAGAAGTGGTGCGTCATGTGCCTGTGCTGGAGCCTTATGCACTCGGAGTATCTAAAACAATAATCGTTATAATTGTGACTTACCTGACTTTGATTATGGGTGAACTTGTTCCGAAGCGTATCGGTATGGGGTATGCCGAACGGGTTTCTATGTTGGTCGCTAAACCGATGTACTTTTTATCGAAGCTGGCTTTGCCTTTTGTCTGGTTGTTGTCGAAAAGCACTTCCCTTGTTATAAAAATTACCGGAATTAAAGCAAACGAAGAAAATAAAGTAACGGAAGAGGAGATCAAGGCAATCGTCAAAGAAGGCTTTGACGGCGGTGAAGTGCAGGAAGTGGAACAGGACATCGTGGAACGTGTATTCAACCTGGGAGACCGAAATGTCGGTTCGATCATGACACACCGGAGCGATCTGGTATGGCTGGATGTCACCGACAGTATCGAGAAGATCCGTGAAAAGGTACAGGAAAATCTGTTTAATATATATCCGGTAGCTTCCGAGAAGTTTGATAATATCAAAGGTGTTGTTTATCTGAAAGACCTGTTCGGCCGGATTGACGAACCAGATTTTTCGTTGGAAGAGGTGATACGCCCCGCCCAATACCTTCCCGAGAACCAGAGTGTGTATAATGCTTTGGAACAGTTTAAGGAAGCACGTGTTAAATATGGTATTGTTACGGATGAATTTGGAGGAATCCAGGGAATTGTCACACTGAAAGACATTATGGAAGGGTTGATCGGACAGGTTCCGGAAGTGGGAGAGGAGGCTGAGATCGTGCAGCGTGCCGATGGCTCCTGGTTGGTCGACGGACAGTATAACTTCTATGATTTTCTGGAGTATTTCGATATGGAAGATCTGTATGCCGAACACGATTATAATACATTGAGTGGTCTGATCCTGGAAATTCTCGAACGCGTTCCGAAGACCGGTGAGACGCTGACGTGGCTGACCTTTGAATTTGAAATCGTAGATATGGACGGTGCACGTATCGACAAGGTGCTGGTGAAGAAGATCGATTGATAATCTTTGTGCGAAGATTAAATAGTGGAAGGATTCAATACCTATATAGATCTGCTGGATTGTTCCGGACTAACAGACTTCTTCTATAAGAAGGGAGAAAAACGTATTCTCAAAAGAAAAGAGTTTTTTCTTCGTCAGAATGATAGTTCACTTTATGCAGGCTATGTTGAAAAAGGGGCCTTCCGCCTCACTCGTATTGGCGACAATGGTAAAGAGGCGGTGGTTGGATATTCGTTTGAGAAAGAATTTATTTGCGACTATTCCTCTTTTCTTAAAAGGACAACCTCTGTCGTTAATATTCAGGCTACAACAGAGAGTGTTGTATATGTCGTTTCGTTATCTGATTATTTGGAATATTTAAATACAGGACCAGAGGAACAACGTTTTAGGCATAAAGCAGCTGAGGCTTTGTTTGAAATGGTATATATGAGGTTGTTAGAAATTTATTGCGACACTCCCGAACAGCGTTATGTCAAATTAATGCAGCGTTGTCCCAACCTGAAAGAGAAGGTTCCGCTAAAAGAAATTGCTTCTTTTCTGGGTGTAACCCCTGAAACTGTAAGCCATATACGAAAAAAACTGTCATACCCGGAAAAGTCTTGAAGCAATTCAAGGCTTTTCTTGTTTATAATGCCTAATATTGCATCTTCGAGGATGAGGAAATCAAATGATCTGTGGAGATGAAGACTTTAAATTACCTGTTGATACTTATAGCGATAGCTGCTATTGCTGTTAGTTTTATCGTTATTGAAACTGATAACAAACTGATAGCTTTATCGACAGCTTCCGTTTGTATAGCTGCTTTATTCGATAGAGGAATATATCGTATTCCCTTCTTGATAGTGGCCTTAATGTTATTAGCTGCGAGTTCTATGCATGCAGGTTATGCAATTTGATGAATATGGTTAATGGGTTGACTATAATGCTGTTAGTGCTGCTCTTGGATATAGCTGTGATCTGGAGTGTAATTCATTCTGTCCGGCAGCAGAAGTATAAATTGCTGTATATCCTGATTATCCTTCTTATTCCTATATTGGGAGTTGCAATTTATTATTTAATTAAAAAGTAGTATTAATATGAAAGCATCTAAACTTATTATGTTGCTCTTTGCATTGCATTGTATATTATATTGTAACGCACAAACGATAGAAAGAGAAAATGGCTGGTATTATATAATGGAAGGGAGGAAAGACAGTATCTCAAAAGAATCAATTATAACAGTCAAAGATTTTGCCTTTCTAAGATTGGATTCTTTCTCATACTCGGATAATAGAATGATGTATATGATTGTAGGGACTATAAACCAATCCCTAGTGAGTCGATGGGCAGACGCTACGGAAAGATCTATCGGCAAACGAATTTGTTTTGTTTTTGACAATAAAGTTATCACAGATCCGCAGGTAAATGCACGGATAGAAAGTGGTACTTTCTCTATTTCTACTTATAAAGGGTATGATCTGAAAACTATGTTTCGGCGAATCAGGGAAGAAATGGATGTAGAAGAGGAAAGAATTCACTGTTTGGAAAAAGGCGACTTAACCGATATCCTTGGATATAAGAAACTGGAAAGAGCTTTATTTGAGGAATTACAAAAGCCAAACTTTAGTAGTTGTGCCGAAGATTATATGAAATCTGAAGCATATCTGAATTATAAGACTTTCATTGGTAAAAATCCGGACTATATTGAGAGGCTGTTTCAAAGTTTTCTGTTCAAAAGTAGTCCTCAAGGATTGTATGGTTATTTGATAGACGACATAATAAAAGAGAAATATCCCGATGCTCCAAGTATCAGAGGGAATTTTAGAGAAGGGACAGGCAGCAAAGATTATGATATACTGACCTTAGAAGATTATCAAAAAACAATCCGGAAATTAATGGATATTGAGAGAAGCAAGAACAAAAGCGAGCTATCCCGTTAGGGCTTCAGCCGGACCGGCAAAACTCTTATGCGAAGCTGGTTTGAAAAGCTCCCTTCTTTTGTAATCAAAATAAGGGACTTTTGTATTCAAAACATATATGTTTTAATGACGAAACATATATGCTTTGAAAAAGCCTTCAGTATAGTTTTTCTCCCCTTACAATTCTTTGATCTTATGGAGCACCTCCATTTTTCCGAAGAGGATCAGCTTGTCATTGGCTTCCAGCACCAGATCATCGGTCAGTGGGTCGACCACATAGTATTCTGTTTGTTTCAATCCGATCAGGTTTCGTACTTCTTTGGCCCGTTCTACTCCGACCAGGCGGATACCGAAGTTCGTTTGGAAGTCGATCGTCTTTAGCGTCTGTCCGACTAAAGCTCCCGGTGTCTTTATTTTATACAAATGATGTGTTTCCGTTACCTGATACCAGCGCTGGAACAGGTCGCCCAGCAAACTCTGGGAGGCATAGGTTGCCGCATAATCCTGTTCCGGACGAATGATTTCCGATACACCGATCGAGCGGATCACCGTTTCATGAATGGGAGAGATCGAACGGACGATCAACCTGCTTGCATCCAGGCTCTTCAATAAGGCGACAGTCTGTACCGACGTTCCGAAATTCTTGCCATAAGTAACGAAGATGGCATCCATTTCGCTCAACGGCAGTGTATTTAGTGCATCCCTGTCAGTCGTATCGAGGCTGACGGAGCCGGAGATCGTTTGTTTTACGGCCTCCACTTTATGCAGGTTCAGATCGACACCTATCACTTCGTCGCCGATACGGGTGAGATTTTCCGCGATGGCGCGTCCCAGATTTCCTAATCCTATAACCAGAAATTTCATAAGGCATTACTTATTACATTAATATATTTTCCTGGGGATATGTGTAATCCCTCTTTTTGTACTCTCTCATAAAGCTGACCATGAATGTCAGTACCCCGATACGTCCGATTAACATCGTACAGATGATAATCAACTTCCCGGCCATGGAAAGCATAGGGGTGAAGTTCAGGCTCGATCCCACCGTACTCAAAGCCGAAACAACTTCGAATGTAAGTGTAAACACCGGTGTCCCTTCTTCCGTATAAGACAATATCCAGACAGTCAGCGAGGCAAAGATGAAATAGAAGACAATCGTTGCGAAAGCCCGGCGGATAGTGGCGGGAGATATCTCGCGTTTACGAACTTCAACCTTTTCCTTTTCACGGGAAACATTCAATGCTGTGGCAATAGCTACAAAAACGGTCGTTACTTTTAAACCGCCACCGGTCGACATCGGAGCCGCCCCGATAACCATCAGGATAAGGGTCAGCATCAGTGTTACCGGACGAAGTGTATCCATATTTGCCACGGTGAAACCGGCCGTTCGGGGTGTCACGGCACCGAGTAGCGAATCTGCCAGCTTCCCTTTCAGAGGCAGGTCGGCCAACGTATTATTCATCTCAAAGAGGAAATAAAAGAACATGCCTCCGACGATCAGGACCAGCGTACTTATTACTACTATATATGTATGGATATTGATGATACGGGGTGTATGGATATAATGTTTCTGTTGTCCGATAGCTATCATAAAAGTGTTAACGATGAAATGCCTTAGCAATTTCAGATAATTGAAAACGATCGGGAATCCCAGGCCACCGAAGATAATTAACAGGGAAATCCATACATGCAGATTGTAGTTATGGGCCACTATCGGATCACACATATTGCCGCTCAGTGTGGAAATACCAGCATTACAGAAGGCGGAAACCGCATGGAAGATAGCGAAGAAGATGTTATCCTGCGTAGTGGCTCCCGGCAACACTCCTCTGATATCCATATATATAAAGTAGGCCCCGATTCCTTCGATAAAGAAAGTAACGAACAAAATATTCAGGATAACGCGGAACAACCCACCGATACGGTCTTCGTTCAGCATATCTTTCAGAACCAGTTTGCTGGTGAAAGAAGAATGCCCCATGAAAGAAAGGGCAAAGAAACTGGTAAAAGTCATTACTCCGATTCCGCCGATTTGTATCAGGATCATAATAATAACGTGCCCGATATGTGTAAAAGTAGTCGCTACGTCAACCGTAGTCAGTCCCGTTACACAGACAGAGGTCGTTGCCGTGAACAACGCATCGACAAAATGAATCGGGCGGGTTGTCGCGTTCGGCAGCATCAGCAATCCGGCTCCGATCAGGATCACAAATATGAAACTCAGCAGGAACAGCAGTGACGGCTTGATACGTGTTTGCATAAGCGTGAAAGTCTGCCGTGACAGATGGATCATACTGAGCAATAGCATCAGCGTATAGACAAACAACGGCTTCGACAGGAAATCGAGGTATGGCAGTGACTGCTGAATCACCTCTCTGAAAAATACCTTTGCCGACAAAACGGCAAACAGCAGGAAGTAAATGCCGATATCCAGATATAAGAGCTTTTCCTGTATGATCTCACCGAACCGGACGATGTAGCGTAGCGTGATACCGATAAAAAATGCCAGTAAAATATAAATACGGCTCAGATATAAATGGTGTATGGTTTCGCTTGTCTGCTGGAACCCGAACTGGTAGATCAGTACGAATAAGGAAGCGATAGATGCCAGAAGAATGAGGCCTTCCGCGAATATATTCAGGATGCCTTTCATGTTCGCCCAGTACATCCGGCATGTGAACTGTATACGTTTTATGTCCATTTTCAAGTATAATCTGTGGCAAAAGTATTAATAAAAGTAGTTGGAGGACAGAATAGTTCAGAAAGTTTAGATAAAGCATGTTAAAAAGAGAAAGATCAACGGTTTATCTCAATATTGTTTTGTTTACATTATGGGGGATAAATGTTATTGTATGAGGTAAGATAGTAAATTGTCAGATAAATAAGCTGTTATAAATATTGAAAAAATGATTCTGTGTGTTTTGTATATTGGATAAATGTTTATATTTGCAACTGTTTAACGTAATATTATGGAAACACATATGGAAAATAACAAGATGCTTTACTCGCATGTGTCTGTTGATTGCGTGCTGCTGGGCGTAAACGAAGATAAACTATGCGTGCTGCTTATAGAACGGCAAATGGACAATAGCGATGAGAAACGTTACAAGCTTCCCGGAAGTCTGATTTTTGAAAATGAAGATCTGGATACGGCAGCTCATCGTGTATTTAATGAGGCTACAGGTTTGAAACGCGTTCCTTTAAAACAATTCCGCAGTTTTGGCTCTCCCTCGCGTACAAAAAACAAAGATGATATGCAGTGGCTGGAAAACGCCATGAAGCTGAAGATCGAACGGATCGTAACCGTAGCTTATCTGGCATTGAGTAAGATCGGACGGAAGTCGAACCCGACCAATAAATATAATTCACTGGCCTGGTTTCCTGTCGACGCACTGCCTTCTTTGCCGTTCGACCATAAAGAAATCATCGAGGCCGCTGTGGAGGAAATACGTGAGTGGGTTGAAAAGGAACCATCCATCATTTTCGATTACCTGCCTTTGAAATTTACAGCCTATCAGTTGCGTCGTACGTACGAGATCATATATAATAAGGAAATGGATGTCCGTAACTTCCATAAGAAAATGGGGTCGCTGGAATATATCGTACAGACCGACGAGATCGAAACAGGAGTTGCCCACCGTGCCGCCCGCTATTATCGTTTCGACAAAGTGAAGTATAATAAGTTGCATTCGAAATTTAATAAGAATTAATCAGTAAAGATATGTATTTGTTAGGTTGTGACGTAGGTAGTTCTTCTGTGAAGGCCTCGATTGTAGATGCCAGTTCGGGATTAACTATCGGGGCGGATTTCTATCCGAAAGAGGAAGCGCCTATTAAAGCTATAAAACCCGGTTGGGCGGAACAGGAACCGGATGATTGGTGGAAGTATCTGAAAGTAGCCATTAAAGGAGCGATTGCGAAAGCCGGTATTCAGGGAACCGATATCAAAGCGATCGGTATCTCTTACCAGATGCACGGACTTGTGCTGGTCGATAAGAAGATGGAGGTGCTGCGTCCTTCTATCATCTGGTGTGACAGCCGTGCCGTACCTTATGGAGACCGTGCGTTTAAAAATATAGGGGAGAAGCAATGCTTGTCCCACCTGTTGAATTCGCCGGGTAACTTTACCGCCTCCAAACTTGCCTGGGTAAAAGAGTTTGAACCGGAGTTATTCCGTTCCGTTCATAAGTTCATGCTGCCGGGTGATTTTATCGCCATGCGGATGACAGGGGATATCGTAACAACCGTATCCGGTTTGTCGGAAGGTATCTTCTGGGACTTTAAGAACGAACAGGTTTCTGAAGACCTGATGAACTATTTCGGATTCAGCAACGACCTGATACCTGAGATACGTCCGACATTCGGTTTGCAGGGGGAACTGCTCGGTTCCGTTGCAACAGAACTGGGGTTGAAGAAAGGTACACCTGTGACTTACCGTGCCGGCGACCAGCCAAACAATGCGTTGTCGCTGAACGTTTTGAATCCGGGTGAGATTGCTGCAACTGGTGGTACTTCCGGTGTGGTGTACGGTGTAAACGGAAAAGTGAATTTCGATACCTTGTCGCGGGTAAATACCTTTGCCCATGTAAACCATTCTGCGGATCAGACAAGGTTGGGCGTATTACTTTGTATCAACGGGGTAGGCATTCTGAATTCCTGGGTGAAGAAGAATGTGGCGCCCGAAGGAATCAGTTATCCGGAGTTGAACGAACTGGCCGCCGGTATCCCTGTCGGATCGGAAGGACTGTCCATTCTGCCGTTTGGTAATGGTGCCGAACGTATGTTGCAGAATAAGCAGATCGATTGTTCGATACACGGCCTGAATTTTAATATTCATAGCAAAGCCCATATTGCCCGTGCCGCACAGGAGGGCATCGTGTTCTCTTTCAAATACGGAATGGATATTATGAACGAGATGGGTATCGATATAGATGTAATCCGTGCCGGTAGTGCCAATATGTTCCTGAGCCCGGTCTTCCGTGATACTTTGTCGGGTGTGACCGGAACGGTGATCGAGCTGTTCGATACAAACGGTGCCGTAGGTGCTGCCAAGGGAGCCGGTATCGGTGCCGGTATCTATCAGTCGGCCGAGGAAGCATTTGCCTCCTTGAAGAAGATAGATGTGATTGAACCCGACGGCCTGAAGGCGGATAAATATTGTGCAGCTTACAGCATATGGAAAGAACGGCTGGATAAGCTGATGTGTGAGAATAACATACCAATGTAATATAAATCATTAAAACAATTAATTTCATGGACTTTTATAAAGGTGAAAAAGAATTCTTCCCGGGAATAGGAAAGATTCAGTTTGAAGGACGCGATTCAAAGAATCCGATGGCATTTCATTATTATGATGAAAACAAGGTGGTAATGGGTAAAACATTGAAAGACCATCTTCGTTTTGCGATGGCTTACTGGCATACATTATGTGCCGAAGGCGGTGACCAGTTTGGCGGAGGAACAAAATCATTCCCCTGGAATGCAGCTTCCGACCCGATCGGCCGTGCCAAATATAAGATGGATGCAGCTTTCGAATTCATGACTAAATGTAGCATTCCTTATTACTGTTTCCACGATGTGGATGTGGTGGACGAAGCTCCTACACTGGTTCAGTTTGAGAAAGACTTGCAGACAATGGTGGAACATGCCAAAGGCTTGCAACAGGCAACCGGAAAGAAACTGTTATGGTCTACCGCCAACGTATTCAGTAACAAACGTTATATGAACGGTGCTGCAACCAATCCTTACTTCCCTGCACTGGCTTGTGCCGGAACACAGATTAAGAATGCTATCGACGCTTGTATCGCTTTAGGTGGCGAGAACTATGTATTCTGGGGTGGTCGTGAAGGTTATATGACTTTGCTGAATACAGATATGAAACGTGAAAAAGACCATCTGGCTATGATGCTTACCATGGCACGTGACTATGGCCGCAAGAATGGTTTCAAAGGCACGTTCCTGATCGAACCGAAACCGATGGAACCGACAAAACATCAGTACGACGTAGACTCGGAAACGGTTATCGGCTTCCTGCGCCACTATGGCCTGGATAAAGATTTCGCTTTGAATATCGAGGTGAACCACGCGACTCTGGCCGGACATACATTCGAACACGAATTGCAGGCTGCTGTGGATGCCGGCATGTTGTGCAGTATCGATGCAAACCGCGGCGACTATCAGAATGGCTGGGATACCGACCAGTTCCCGATGGATATTTACGAACTGACTCAGGCATGGCTGGTCATCCTTCAGGGTGGCGGTCTGACAACCGGAGGAACAAACTTCGACGCAAAGACCCGTCGTAACTCGACAGACCTGGATGATATCTTCCTGGCTCATATCGGTGGTATGGATGCGTTTGCCCGTGCTCTGATGTGTGCAGCCGCTATTATAGAACAGTCTGATTACACCAAGATGCGTGCCGAACGTTATGCCAGCTTCGATGGTGGCGACGGTAAAGCCTTTGAAGACGGTAAACTTACCCTGGAAGACCTGCGTACGATCGCTCTCCGCGACGGAGAACCGAAACAGATCAGCGGTAAGCAGGAGTTATATGAGATGATTCTCAATTTATACATATAATTAGTTACAAGGAGTAACTCTTTCCCCTCTGGAGAGGGGATTAAGGGGTATTTAAATTTAGTCCTATAACTGGCATTAACACACCCCCTGCCCCCCTCTCGAGATGGGAAAAGTTACTCTTAATCTGGTAAACATGAAAAACAACAACAGTTATATTTTTGGTATCACCCTCGTTGCTACCCTCGGAGGGTTATTATTCGGATATGACACGGCAGTTATCTCCGGAACAGTAGAATCACTACGGAAATTTTTTATTGAACCTTACGGGTTACCGCTCGACCAGGCCAATTCGCTGGAAGGGTTTGTTGTCAGCAGTGCGCTGATCGGTTGTATCCTGGGTGCCTCTTTTGCCGGGTGGGTCAGCCAGCGTTACGGACGTAAGCCGACGTTGATCGTGGCGTCTATTCTTTTCTTGCTTTCGGCTATCGGTTCGGCCTGGCCCGAATTCGGTCTGGGATTACCTGGAAGCGGAGATCATACTTACATGTATTTATTTGTGGCTTACCGTATTCTTGGCGGTATCGGGGTCGGTCTGGCTTCGATGGTTTCGCCGATGTACATTGCCGAGGTTGCTCCGGCAGACCGTCGTGGTAACCTGGTTTCGTGGAACCAGTTTGCGATCATCTTCGGTATGCTGGTCGTTTATTTTGTGAATTATACGATTGCGTTGCAGGGCGATGCTTCCTGGTTGCACACGGTTGGATGGAGATGGATGTTCGCTTCTGAAATTATTCCTGCCGTATTCTTCTTTACCCTGCTGATGTTTGTTCCTGAAACGCCCCGTTACCTGGTGATGCGCGGAAAGACGGAAAAAGCATTGACCATTCTCGATCGTCTGATGGGAAAAGACGAAGCGGCGAAAGAACTGGTCGACATAAAAGAAAGTTTCAAGGAAAAGGCACCCTCCATGCGTCCTTACTTCCGTTTTATGGGAGCATGGCTCGTTTTGTTCCTGTTGGCTTACGGGGCATTGGAACTGGCGGGAAATACAAGTGCACTGGAGATCGCCTTGATCGGTAGTTTCTTCGTTTCGCTGGCGTTCCCGATTCGTTCTTACGGGGTACTTATTATTATGGTAGGTATTTTGCTGTCCGGATTTCAGCAGTTTGTCGGTATCAACGTGGTGCTTTATTATGCACCGGAGATTTTTAAGACGATGGGAGCTGCTACCGATGCCGCTTTGTTGCAGCAGATTGTGGTAGGGGCCGTAAACCTGTCGTTCACTGTGCTGGCAATCTTTACGGTCGATAAGTTCGGCCGCCGTCCGTTGATGATTATCGGTGCGTTGGTGATGGCTGTTTCCATGATTATCCTGGGAACAACATTCTATACACACTCTGTCGGCATAGGCTCGTTGGTTTGTATGCTGGTGTATACTGCCGGTTTCGCTATGTCATGGGGACCTGTTTGCTGGGTATTGCTGGCGGAAATCTTCCCGAACTCGATCCGTTCGACGGTGATGAGTATTGCCGTTGCCGGACAGTGGATTGCCAACTTCCTCGTATCGTGGACTTTCCCGATGCTTGACAAGAACCAGTACCTGACGGAAACATTTAATCACGGTGTCGCTTACTGGATTTACGGCCTGATGGGTATCCTTGCCGCTGCCTTTATCTGGAAATTCGTTCCCGAAACGAAAGGTAAGACATTGGAACAGATGGAACAATACTGGAAAAGGTAATAATAGAATGATTGATTTTCCGGCCTTCCATGTTTGTGCCTAACTAAAAAACCTTATATTTGCATTTCCAGTTAATCTTAAAAGAGAACGGAATGCATACAAGTAAAGCAATACATATACTAATTGGTATCGGCCTTTTACTTTCTGTTGCCCTCGGAGCAGTAGAGAGTAAGGCCGATACTCTTTTTCAGGATCATTTCGTTTCCGATCTGCGTTATATCCCTGAAATGAAGGCCCGTGCAGCCGACAGCATCTATCTTCCGGAAAACAACGAAACGAAAATCCCCGATCGCGATAGCCTCCTGGCCCTTTGTGCTAAAGTCGGCTACGAAGCGATAGCGGATATGATGCAACGCTATTACGAAGAAGCCATCGACGCCATCCCCGAAGATGCCGACCGCCATGATGAATTTCTCCGGATGCGCGAAACAGTCGAACGGATCGGAGGGAGCATCCTCCGGCGCGAACTGGAATACGGTGAAGCGATTGCTCTTCCCGATAATACGCCGGAAAAGCGCGCTAAGAAAGTAAAGGTCTTTTATGCTCTTGCCGATAAATCTGTTGCCCGCAATGATCCTTCCATGGAAATGAGAGCGCTCATCTATATTCTTCGCAGACTGTATCTGCATGAACAATATTACGCCGCTTTCCTCTGTGCCGAACGTATTGCCAAACGCCTGGAAGTGGTCGGCGGTGATATCGATCCTGCGGAAGAGAAAAACATCTGGTACGACCTGGGTCGCCTTTATTTCGACTTTCGCGACTACGAGATCGCTATCCCTTACTTGAAAGCGGCTTTGCAGGATACCCCTGTTCCCCGTTATTACAATCTCTATAATCTTCAGGCACGCAACGCACTGGGGCTTTATTACCGTAGTATCGGCGAACCGGATACTTCCGACTACTATTTTCGCTCCATGCTCGAATGTAAAGACCGTGTTAAGCTGCGTCCCATGTTCGACTGCATCGCCTTGAGCAACCTGGCCTCCAACTATCGCAAACGTGGTTTGTACCGCGAAGCGTTGGAACTGCACAAAGGCGCCTTACCCTTTTCGCAGGCGGAGGGCGATCATAGCTTTACCTCGGGTATCTATGTCGGGCTGGCAGACTGTTATCTGGAAACAGGCAAGCCGGATAGTTGCAAGGCCATGATCGACAGTGCCCTTTACCATATCGAACAATGGCCCTGGGTGATGTCGTACCGTTCGTGCGACCTCTATCCGGTGATGGCTCGCTATTATGCCCGCATCGGCGACCGGGAGCGTTCGATTGCTTATATGGACTCGACGACGGTGGCGAATCGTCGGCAGGACGAAAAGTACAGTGGCCTGCTGGTTCTCCGCGCCAAACAGGAGTTATTCGAGTCGGAGCGTGCCCGTAAGGAGGCGCAGCTCGTTACCTTCCGGCACGTTTCGGTCAGTATGGGTGTGACGGCGGGGGTAATCTTTGTCGCCTTGCTTGTCATCTCCGTCCTTTACAGGAAAAAGCATCAGGCTTACCGCAGGCTGGTTGCCCGTAGTCGCGAATGGGCGGAGCAGGTCCCGGCTGTCGTGCCTCCGGCAGAGGCAGATGCTACCGACAGGACCCTGATGGAAAATCTCGGCCGCCTGACCGACGAAGAGCATATCTACCTCGACCCGGATCTCGATCTCGAAACCCTGTCGCAACGCATGGGTGTTCACCGTAACATGATCTCGAAAGCTGTAAATACCGTCCACGGCAAACCATTCTCCGCATATATCAACGAATGCCGTGTTCGTCAGGCCATCCTGCTGCTTTCCAATCCGGCCAACGACAACCTTTCGCTCGAAACCATCGCCTTCGACTCCGGCTTCTCCACCCGCCAAACCTTCTACCGCGCCTTCAAGGCACAAACAGGGCTTAGCCCGGCTTCTTTCAGGAAGAATAGGGGGTAGGGATGAAATTATTGTTTGATAAGTTTTTCAATAGCATCTATGAAAGACACTGCCTGAGGATACAGAAAATCAATATCTTCTGAAGTGTAGTTGACAAAATCTTCGTAGTCGCTGTTCTGCCGTTTTATTGAAAATATCAGTATAAAACTTGCTTAATTCACGTGGTAACAGGCCGGGAAGTACAAATTCCTTACCTAATATATGACGAACGCTATTGTGTGTATGTGCTTCAAATCCGGAATTAATAAGTAACGCTGATGCTGCATGAAAACATGCATAGTACATTCTTGATACTGCCGCATTGAAATATTGGTCTTTTGATAAAGAAAGAACTTCCCCTAGTGCATTTCTAGCGGAGTTAAGACGATAGCTTACAATGTTGTAACGTAATTCATCATCGATCATAATACGATCCCTTCTTTCATTACATTATAATAAAACATAGACCGTGCTTTGAGTTCTTCCCATTTTTTACGGGTGACAACCATCGGGTTGATCATTACCCCGGTATTGAACTCTACATCATAAAGAGGATAAGTAATTTCCCGTTCCTCTTTTAGTGTCAGACTCTCTTTATCGACCAGGATTAACAGATCGATATCACTGTCGGAACGTGCATCGCCACGCGCTTCGCTTCCATATAGGATGGCAGTCGCAGTCGGGGCAATACGATGTATAATCTCTTTCAACGTTTTTACTACTTCGGGTCGTTTCATCTGTAATTCCTTTCTTTAATTTTGATTCTTAATATTTCTCTTTCTGCTCGCGGATATATTCATACATGTTCCGGAAGAAAGCCGATTTGGCTTTTTCCGATTTCTGTTTTGCTTCTTCTGCAACTTCTTTCATAAGTTGGGATAACTGTTCATCAGACGGCTCTGTTATTATATCGGTTAAGCTGTATTTCATATCAACCGGCTGTTTTTGTGATGTCGATGCCATAGTTTGTATAATTAACGTTTACACAAAGATATAAATCCATCCGTAAAGTCTGATACGTTTATTCCTAATTATTTACTCATAGTGGAGTCTTCACTCTGAATATTTGTTTTTCTTCCTTCAAATCCCCACTATTTTGTCTCATTTTGCAAAATGTTACAACATTCTCCCCCTTTTTCTTCACCTTGCGGCATAAAAATAAAGCACATGATAGGAATGCAACACATCGATGAGAGGAATACCGCCGTGCCCGACTGGTTCGTCGGTTATTACGATTCAGGGTATTTTTGGGTAGGTGTGGCGGTGCTGAGCCTGCTGACGGTCGTGCTGATCGTGCTGGCGTGCCGGCTCTATTACGAGATGAAAGAAGCGCAACGCATCCTCGACGAACACGAAAAGGAATAAACAAACAGAATGATCGCTAGTAATAATATTTAAAAACAGATTACCATGGCAACAAAAAAGTACGTGTGGAAATTCGATCTCGAAGAGTACCTGATGACAAAAGACGTGAAGGAAGACTTCGCCGCTAAGGTGAAACCCATCCAAACCTTCTACATGGCCGACGTGGCGCGTTTGATCGCTGAAGAACGCACCGAATACCGCATCGACACGATCGTGAACATCACCAAGCTCGTGGAAGCGAAAATCCGCCAGCTTGCCTGTGGCAACAACATTGTAGTAACCGACAACGTGCAGTATTCACCCGGCATCCTCGGCCTCTTCCTCGGAAAGACAGGCGTGGTAGACCCGGCGAAGAATAAGGCAGTTATCAACATGATCGCCACTGCCGCCCTGCGTGCCGAAACGGATCTGGTGACGCTCGAATTTTCGGGTGTCGTGCGCGACATGGGCGGCGCCAACATCAGCCTGGTGAAAGACGTCACCACGGGCAAGACCGACGGAACCGTCACCCCCGGCGGCATCCTCGATGTCACAGGCTCGAAGATACGCAGTGTCAATGCCGACGGCACGGGGCTGGGCTTGCTCACGCTGGTCAACACCGCCGACCTGAGCGTGGCCACCACCATCACGCTGCTGGCTATCAACGATCCCAAACGGCTGATGTTCAACATTCCTGCCGACCTGGCCAAGGGTAGCTACCAGCTTACGCTCGAACCTGGTTCAGCACCAACAGCACCCAGCTCAAGCAATCGCGTACCCTCACGTATGCCATTCCGCTGGTGGTGGGCGGCACGAGCGGCGGCGGTGGTGACGACCGTCCGGAGATCGAGTAAACCTCTTTCGCAGGGCAAGGATCTGTTCGATGGCGTCGAACCGTCCCTTTCGATGCTGTCGAACCGCCCGATTCGATGGCGTCGAAGCGTCCCTTTCGATGGCGTCGAACCGACCGCTTCGATTTCACCCGGCAGGCAAACGGCTCTTCCGGCATTCGCAAACAAGCTAAAATAATATCACTTATGAAACATGTTACATCTTATATATTTCTGATTATAGCCTTCCTGCTGCTTGGAGTAAACGGGGTGGCGGCACAAAAGGAAGACTGTCCTTTTAAGGTTACCGATAGGATTAATGCTAATATTTCCTACGATAAAGAAAATAAAGTAGTTTCCATTGAAGGTAGTGATAAGGTAACCATTGAGGGGGATGGAACTTCTACCGGCTGGGGGATTGAAATAGAATCTCAAAGCATCCATTTCCAAGTGACAATAAAAGACCTGAGTATCGAAAGAGAAGGGGTGCCTCTGAAAATAAAGGGGGCGTTTAACTGTTCTATCATAATAGAAGGAACGAACCAGTTTGTTTCGACAGGCTCGTTGGGAACTGCCGGGATAGAGGTCGAAGGCCCTCTCTCCTTACGAGGAAGCGGCTCCCTGACTGCCATAGGGGCAAAAGGAGATGACATTACTCCCGGAGGAGCAGGGATCGGTGGTGGAGCATATCTGAACATATATGGTGGTATCATCCATGCCAAAGGCGGGGTAGGTGCGGCTGGTATCGGTGGTGGTGGAGGATATCTGACCATAGATGGTGGCATCATCCGTGCCGAAGGCGGGGCAGGTGCGCCCGGTATCGGTGTAAGCGATCCTCAAGAGGGCATGACGATTCAGATCTTTGGAGGCACGGTAACCGCCATCGGCAGTGGCGGGGAAAAAACCGGCCCCCGGCAATATCGGCAATAGT
>OGQF01001027.1_pt1 | contig 21184 bp, 19 predicted proteins | sample 1553141 | NCBI WGS metagenome assembly OGQF01 (sample SAMEA2580005, study PRJEB22360) | human gut metagenome | biome: human gut; feature: human-associated habitat; material: faeces | place: Denmark | collected 2008/2010
CTCGCTGCTTGAGCCCCCCGCCCCGCCGGCCGCCCCCGCCTCTATGGCAGGAAGCCCCGGGCTTCCGATCGGTCCCGGCGGAAGCCCGGGGTGCGTATACGTATTGTACGGCGAGTCGATGCGCGTATCCGCGATGGTCAGTTCCGCCTTCTGCTCGCCCAAGGCATACTGGATCGTCGCATCGATCTGGAGCGGCATGCCGATGGAAAGTCTCTTCAGCATGACGGAGGCGATCGGCACCTGATCCTCCGGGAAACGCGCCTCGCGCTCCACCATCGAGGCGATCGTGAAAAGATCATGCAGTGTCATGTGCTTCGCCTCCGCCCTCTTTCGGATGTCCAGCGTCAACATATCATCGGTATGACGATACATGAGATCCAAGATCTGGCGCGCCGTGTACTCCTTGGGGATGCTGTACGTATCCGCGAAGAGGAATCCTTCTGCCTTGATCGGTACCGCGAAAGGGCCATACTGGTATTTCAAGGGGCCATAGGCCGCCGCTTCTGCCTCAAAGTCTGCTGCCCCTTCGATGCCCGCCTGCGCGAGCAACTGAGCGATCTGATGCACGGTGGAGCCTTCCGGTACCGTGACCAAGTATGCCTCCGTCTTCCCATGCTTTAAGGCATCGATGGCATCCCGGATCGTCAGCCCCTTTTCAAGCACATAGTCCCCGCTTTGCAGCTGATTTCCTTCCCCCAGAAGGCGGGCATAGAGGCGGAAGCGCACCGCGCTCTCAATGACGTCCTGCTTTTCCAGAAGGGATGCGATATCTCCTCCCGTCGCATTCTTTTCGATCTTGACATGCGTCTTTCCGCTGCGCGTCCCGTGGTCTGCCGCATAGAAATACCAGCCGCCCAGGAGGGCGATAGCCAGCCCCGCCGCCATACCGAGCGCGATGCGCACACCTTTCTTCTTCGCTTCTTTTTGAGAAATCTCTGTGTCGTTGTCTTCCACACAGCCCCCCTATCCGAGACAGATGTCTCTATTTTTTACTCTACCCATTATATCATATGTAAATATATAATAGTCCGTGGTAAAATGAAGTAGCTAGGGAAACGCTGATTAAATCACAGAATCAGTGTTTCCCTAACAATTCCAACAGGTCAATCAATATCTATGATAAAAAGGAGAATCCCCATGTCCATCACCATCGGAATGAAAGGCACTGCCACCAAGATCGTCACAGAAAATGATACCGCGAAAGTGGTAAAAAGCGGCTCGCTCCCCGTCCTCGCCACCCCCGTCCTCTCGGCTCTCATGGAAGAAGCCGCCTGCGATGCGGTGAAGAAAGGTCTCACCGAAGACGAAACCACCGTCGGCGGCTTCATCGGTCTTGCCCACAAGCAGCCCACCCTCGTCGGACATACCGTCCGCGCCGAAGCCACCGTCACCGTCGTCAAAGGAAAGAAAATCACCCTCCACTGCCTCGCCTATGACGAAGGTGGAGAAATCGGCGAGGCTGAACACATCCGCTTCGTCGTGGAAGCAAAGCCTTTTATGGAAAAAGCAGGAACGCGGTAGATCGTCCGAAGTCCGCAGTTCGACTTCAGACTTTAGACTTCAGACTTCAGACTTCGGTCATCTGACTTCTGACCTCTGGCATCTCCCAGTCTCCCAGTCCCTCAGTCTCTCAGTCACCAGTCACCAGTCACTAAAAAAAGGAGCCTCCACATCCATGACCCACTCTCCCCTCACCATCCGCACCGCGACCCCCGATGACGCAGCGGCACTGCTTGCGATCTATGCCCCCTACGTCACAAAGACCGCCATCACCTTTGAATACGAAGTCCCCAGCGAAGAAGAATTCCGACGCCGGATCCAGACCACCCTTGAAGCCTATCCCTACCTCGTCGCAGAGCGGGGAGGAAAGATCATAGGCTACGTCTATGCCAGCGCCTTCCATACCCGCCCCGCCTATGACTGGAATGTCGAGACATCCATCTACATCGCTAAGGAGGCCCGTCACACAGGCGCGGGACGCAAGCTCTACGAAGCCCTTGAGACCTATCTTCGCGCACAGGGCATCGTCACACTTTACGCCTGCATCACCTATCCCGCCACGCCTGACCCCTATGTGGATACGAACAGCGTCGATTTCCACAGCCATATGGGCTACGACCTTGTCGCCAACTTCAAAAAAAGCGGATATAAATTCGACCGCTGGTACGACGTCGTATGGATGGAAAAAGAGATCGGTGCGCACAGGGCGCCCATGGCACCCGTAAAGTGCTTCGAGGAAATTTTAAACTTAGGGATTAGTAGCTAGTAGCTAGTGACTGGTGACTAGGTGACTGGGAGACATTAGACATCAGACTTCTGAAGTCTCCAAGTCTCAAACGGGCATCGCCCTATTTATACTCCGCGGCGCTTTCTTATTTTTGCACCGCACCACCACTCCTCACTCCTCACTAGAGAGCGCGAAACTTCCAAAAGTAATCAAAAGGCGCCCCGCCCCACGGGCTACCCCCGAACCTAAAAACCAGACCCCACGTATGTGAGATCTGGTTTTTTACTGATTTATGATTTCAAAACACCCGTCCCGTCAAAAGCAGGGATGAAAGCCGCTTCCGCGCTCTCCTTCTGCTGCACGTAGCCATCGATGATGCCGAGCTCCTCCATATAGGACTCGCACGCCTCGTATTCTTCATCCGTGATCCTGCGATCGATTTCGGGAAATTCCGCCGCGCGGCCGCAGGGCGTGTACTGACGCATGAGGCTGAAAAGGACGTCTCCCGGCTCGAACGTCTCCGCCACATACTCGAGGATCCGTTTCGTATCCTCCACCTGGCCGGGAAGGATCAGATGGCGAATGAGGACGCCCCTCTGCAAGATGCCATCCGCCCCGATCACATAGGGCCCTGTCTCTTTGAACATCTGCTCGATGGCTGCGCTCGCCCTTTCAAAGTAGTCCGGCGCATCACTGTATTTCCCGGAGATCTCCGCATCATAATACTTGAGATCCGGCAGCCAGCACTGTACCTTCTTGCGCAGGAAGGCCACAGTATGCACGCTCTCATAGCCGCCGCAGTTATAAACGACCGGCACCGGCAGCGGATCGCGAAGGCTCTGGAAGATCGCATGGGTGTAATGCGTCGGCGTCACAAGATCGATATTGTGCGCCCCTTTAGCAATGAGCTCGAAGTAGATCTCCCGCAGCCGCGAAACGGAGACCTCGATGCCCTTTCTTCTTTCGGAGATCTCATAGTTCTGACAGTACACGCAGGACAGATTGCACCCGGCGAAAAAGACCGTCCCCGCCCCGCGCGTCCCTGCGATGCACGGTTCCTCCCAGTGATGAAGAGCCGCGCGGGAGATCACCGGCAGCATCCCGCTCTGGCAATAGCCAAGCTGACCCTCGCCCGTGATGCTCTCCCTGCGCACCACCTTGCACGCACGCGGACACAGATTGCATACGCTCATTTCGATTGACCTTCTTTCATTTGATTGATTATGTCTATTGTAGCATATGGGGTAAGGGTTAGCCCACGGGGCGTGCGGTTCCTTGATCTGGGAGGAAATCTTTGCTCAAATGAGGAATGAGAAATGGTGGTGCGGCACCAGATCCTTCGGCTCAGTTCTCACGGTTCCGCCTTTACATTTTCGAGCATCCGGCATTTCACTCCGCTCAGGATGACGAAATGCGCCGCAGAGTATCAATAGGACGATGCCCGAAAGTCTCTCGATATCAGGTTTCCCGTTTTGGACTTTCCAAACATTGCTCACCTGACCGCGAATAACAAAGATTTCTCGACTTCGCTCGAAATGACGGTGCGAGAGAGCCACTAGTCATCAGTCACTTGAGGCTCCTAATCCCTAGCTACTAGTCACCTGTCACTAGCCAACCCAATTCTCTATTGCCACTGATTCCCAAACATCATATAATAAGTACGAATTTCCATAATGGATTTCGAAAGGAGCATACCCATGCAGAAAGAAACGGGCCTTTTGGAGCGAGTTTTCCACCTGAGTGAAAACGGTACATCTGTCAAGACGGAGATCATGGCGGGTATCACCACCTTTATGACCATGGCTTACATCCTGGCTGTCAATCCGGCCATCATGAGCGCAGCCGGCATGGACAAGGGCGCTGTCCTGACAGCAACCGCCATCGCCGGTTTTCTGGGGACTGCCCTCATGGCTGTATTTTCGAATTACCCCTTCGCCTTGGCACCGGGCATGGGGCTGAATGCCTTCTTCGCCTTCACCGTCGTAAAGCAGATGGGCTACACCTGGGAAATGGCACTGGCTGCCGTCTTCGTCGAGGGTGTCATCTTCATCGTGCTTTCTCTCACGAATGTCCGTGAAGCGATCTTCAATGCGATCCCGCTCAATCTGAAGAAAGCCGTCTCTGCCGGTATCGGTCTCTTCATCTGCTTCATCGGTCTGACCGGTGCGCAGATCATCGTCGGCAACCCGGCCACCAAGATCTCCCTCTTTTCCTTCAAGCAGGCCATGCTGGCCGGTACCTTCCATACCACCGGCATCACCGTCGTACTCGCCATCCTTGGCGTCCTCTTCACCGCCTTCCTCATGGTGGCAAAGGTGAGAGGCAATATCCTCTGGGGCATCCTCTTCACATGGATCCTTGGCATTCTTTGCGAAGTCACCGGTCTCTATGTGCCGGATCCGGCGCACGGCGCTTTCAGCACCCTGCCCAATCTCTCCGCCGGCCTTGCCTCCTTTGCTCCGGCCAGCATCTCTCCCCTCATCGGTGAGCTCGACTTCTCGCAAGTCGCAACCTTCAACTTCGTCGTCGTCCTTCTCGCCTTCCTCTTCGTCGATATCTTCGATACCTTAGGCACACTGATCGGCGTTTCCTCCAAAGCCAATATGCTCGATGATGAGGGCCGTCTGCCGCGCATCAAGGGCGCACTCATGGCAGACGCCGTAGCCACCACCGCAGGCGCTGTCCTCGGCGTCTCCACCACCACGACCTATGTCGAAAGTGCAGCAGGTGTCTCGGAGGGTGGACGCACCGGTCTCACTGCGATGACCGTCGCCGTCCTCTTCATCCTCTCCCTCTTCCTCTCCCCCTTCTTCATGGCCATCCCCGCCTTTGCGACCGCACCGGCACTCATCACCGTCGGCTTCCTGATGTTCACCGCCGTAGCCGGCATCGACTTTACGGACATGACAGAAGCCATCCCATGCTACCTCGCCATCATCGCGATGCCATTCGCTTACTCCATCGCAGAAGGCATCTCCTTCGGCGTCATCTCTTACGTCATCATCAATACCCTCGCCGGCAAGACAGAAAAGATCAGCCCGCTCATGTACATCCTGGCCGTGCTTTTCATCCTGAAATATATCCTGCTGTAAGGGAAAAGGAACACGGGCCGATGCCCGCCTGTCAAACCATGTAAAAAACAACGCAGTGCCCCTGTCACTGCGTTGTTTTTTCTAGGGACCGCGGATCCGATCGTTGCCCGCGCAGATCCGACTCCCCAGTTCTTACCGAAAGGAGCCAATATGAAACTGCTCTTCCGCCTTCTCACTCTCCTCTTTTTCACCCTCACCACACTTTCCGCGAATGCGCAAGCGCCCATCCTCACGGCCGACGCCGCGATCCTGATCGATGCCCGGACGGGACAAGTCCTCTATGAAAAAAATGCGGACAAGCGGGAATACCCTGCCAGCATGACGAAGATGATGACCTGCATCCTCGCCCTGGAAAAGGGAAATCCTCTCAAAACCATCGCTGTCAGCGCCAATGCCGCCAACATCGAGTCCACCGAGCTTTGCGGCGGCGAATGGATCCGTCTCGGAGATCTCACCTATCAGATGATGCTGATCTCCGATAATGGGGCGGCCACCGCCATCGCAGAAGCCATCGGCGGAAATGTGAACCATTTCGCTTCCATGATGAATGAAAAAGCCCGCGCCATCGGAGCAGTCGGTACTCACTTCGTCAATGCAAACGGCATGCCGGATGAAGATCACTACTCGACAGCCCGCGACATGGCGAAGATCGCGCAGTATGGCCTTCGAAACAAAGAATTCAGACAGATCGTTTCTACCCGAAGCAAGCAGGTCCACTACGAACGCCCGAGCAAAAATCTCCCCTGCACGAATACCAATCATCTCCTCTTCACCTATGACGGTGCCATCGGCGTCAAGACAGGCTACACCCGCGCCGCGCAAGGCTGCCTTGCCGCAGCCGCCACAAGGAATGGCAGGACCCTCATCGCCGTCATCATGCACGCCGGCTGGGACAGCCGCTTCACGGAAGCCGCTGCGCTTTTGGATCACGGATTTGAAATGAAGAAGTGACTAGTGACTGGGGACTGGGAACTCGGGACTTGAATACGACTTTTGAGCATCGCTCTATTTATACTTCACGGCGCTTCCATAGTATTATGCGCCGCACCAACCCCGTTGAACCCATAGAACCCGTTGAACCTTCTGAACCCATCCCCGCCCCCTTGCAGAAATTCTCCATATTCATTAGAATAAATGAAAGAAACATAAAACTTCCATTTACCATTCAAAGGAGAACTCTGATGAAAAAACTCATCCTCACAAGCCTGCTCACCCTCGCCCTCGCGGCTTCCGCATCGGCTGCCGTTCCCTCCGGCGGCGTGTATCTGGATAAGGACGGCACCCCGCTCACGGAAGCGCAGCAGGTCCCGCCGTCGCTTAGATCTCACAAAATGGCACCACAGAACGCCGCCATTCAGGAAGCGATGGCAGCGCTTCCACACAGCACAAGTACGCTCATCGCCCTCACCGTCACCGAAGACGGGACAGCGGCCAATGCTTCCGTTGTGCAAAGCTCCGGCTCCATCATTCTCGATCAGTACGCCATAGATTCCGTGAACCTCTGGCAGTTCCACCCGGCGAAACGCGGTGACAGATCTGTCTCAACGAGCGTGACCATTCCGCTCCGCTTCATCTCCACCATGATCTCCGTCCCCGCCGCCCCCACCAGCCAGGTCCTGAAAGACATGCCGGAAGAAGTCCGCGAGGCCGCTGAGAGAAACGCTCACCCCGTCCTCACCGTGAAGGTGTATGTGAATAGCGATGGGAAGATGGACGGCGCTCCTGAAGTCATGAAGGATGAGAAGCTGTCCGGTGCTGATTTCAAAGCTCTTTCGAAATACGTGACCGCCTCCGTAAAGACCTGGACCTTCACCGCTGCGAAGAACCCTGACGGCGAAGCCATCGGCTCTGAAATCCTGATCCCCGTGCAGGTGTAAATAATGGATGATTGGCAAGTAAAAAAACGCAGCCATATCAAGCTGCGTTTTTTGTTTGCCATTTTCCTAGTCACCAGCCACTAGTTCAGCGTCACATACTTTCCGCCTTCGACCTTGAGGAGGACGAGGTCGACATCCGGATCCCCGGAATTATTGAAGGTCATCGGACCGACAGCGGACTCGAAATTCTTCACATTCGCGAGGGCCTCTCTGACCTTCTTCGAATCCGTCGTGGTGCCTGCGTCTTCCATCGCTTTCGCTGCGAGCTTCACAGAGACATACGCACATGCTGCGAAGTTGTCCGGATCGTGATTGTACTTCGCCTTGAAGTTCTTCACGAAGTCCTGGGTCGCCTGGCTGTTGCGGTCAGCCGACCACATAGAGGAGACATACACATTGTCAGCGGCCGCTCCTGCGATCTTGAGGAGCTCGGGCGAAACGAAGCCGTTATCCCCGAGGACAGGCTGATTCATTCCCATTTCTCTCATCTTCTTCAGGATGAGTCCGCCTTCCTGATAGTAACCGGCAACGACGACCGCATCCGGATTCACATTGTGGATCTTCGTCAGCTGCGCGGAGAAGTCCGTATCCTTATCCGCGAAGGTTTCCGTCGCGACGATGTTCACGCCCTCCGCTTCGAGCGCTTTCACGAAAGTCTTGTAGGCAGATACCTGATGCTCGTTGTTGTTCGAGTAGAGGACAGCCACATTCTTATAGCCGAGGAGCTTGTGCGTTTTCTGCACGGTCTGCGGAATATTCTTCGACTCAGGCACGCAGTTTCTGAACATGTAGTCGCCGATCTCGATGAGGCCTTCTGCGGTGGTCGCTGCGCCGAGGAGCGGGATCTGTGCCTTCTGGAAGAGCGGGCCGACCGCTTTGTATTCACCGGAGATCAAGGGGCCGACGACAAGCACCTTCTTGGCAGCGATCATCTTCTGCGCCGCACTCACGCACTGCTGCACATTGCCCTTCGTATCCGCCATTTCGACATCGAAGTGGATCTTGCCTTCCTTATTCACTTCCTCGACCGCCAGGTCAAAGCCTTCCTTCTCCGCAAGACCATACGAAGCGACACCGCCCGACACGCCATTCAGGAAGCCCACCTTTGCGACCTTCGCGCCTGCTACCGGCTTCGAAGCGCTTTCCTTATTGCCATTGCCGCCGCATCCTGCCAGGCCTGCCATCGCAGCTGCCAGCATCAGTCCAAGCCCTGCTCTTTTCATCATTTTTTTCATTTCCATTTTTAGTTCTCCTTTAGTTGTCAATAGCAAATCGTTCTTGATCGTGTTGCTTGGGAAATCCAAAGTGAAAGGTTTGAGGTTTGCGATACGAGCAAATTGACAAGACCTGCGGCGCTTTTGGGCGCCGCACGCCCATTCCTCATTCCTGATAAAAAAAGCCTCCGATGAGAATACTCTCATCGGAGGCGCTTTGGCGCGGTACCACTCCGGCTTATCACTCACCATCTGCAGATGATCCAAGAAAAAAGTCCCTGCCCCGAAAGGGCAAGGACGCTTTTGCGTGGTACCACCTTGCATTTATACTCTGCCAAGGGGCGTACCGGAAATCAAAAAGCCCCTGTCCACTCTGGGACAGGGGCGAGATCGCGGTACCACCCTGCATTATACTTTAATGGCTATTCCGTAACGGGGACATCCGTCCGAGCCTACTACCTTCGGCCAGGAAGCTCACGAGTGATAGATCACGGATACGTTGCACCGGTTTTCACCATACACCGGCTCTCTGAGGCTCCGAACTTCCGATTTCCTCTCGTTCACAGCATGTACTTGTTTGAACTTGATTGCAAGTATAACGGATACACGCAGGTTTGTCAAATGAAAATTTTTTGAACGAATGAGGATTTCGTATTGCGATTTGTCAATCTCTGGACTTAGTGAGAAGTGGCGGAAGGGGCGCACCATTCATATAGCACCCCAATCCCCCTCATTACATAAAACAGCCTGTTCATCATTCCTATAAAACTCAACGCCGCTTCCTAATTTTATGCGCCGTACCTTCACTCCTCACTCCTCACTCCTCACTAGAGCGTAGAACTTTCATTCACAATCAAGGGACGGTACGCCCCACAGACCACCCTTCAACTCTTTTATCGCTTAGTACCTTGCATTACAAAGTACCTTGTGATATAGTATTAGCAGATGAGAACCAAGGTCGCCTATGCGATCAGCATTTCCCCGGGATTTCTAGGGAAACACTGATTAAATCGTTGTCAGATTTTACTCTTGAATTTTTAGGCATAACGAGGAATAACCTGACGCGAATAGCGAGCTATTTAAGGAGGGGTATAACGAAGCTATGTATAAAAATTCTTGTAAAAGCTGACTCTGCGATTGAATCAGCGTTTCCCTAAAGAAAGGAACGATCATGAACGTCCAACTCAAGAAGGGAGTGATGGAGATCGTCGTGCTCTCCATGCTCCGCCGGAAAGACTTCTACGGTTACGAGCTGGTGACAGAGATTTCCAAATACATTGAAATGTCAGAAGGCACCATTTACCCGCTCCTCAACCGCTTCAAGAAGGATGGGCTCGTCGATACCTATCTCGCCGAGTCACACAATGGTCCGCCCAGAAAGTACTACCGCATCACGGACAGCGGGCGCACAGAATTCAAAGAGTCTGTCAAAGAATGGCAGGAATTTAACAAAGCAGTACAGAAGCTCATGCAAGAAGGAGGCGAGCCTCAATGAATAAAACAGAATTTTTAGACCTTCTCCGCTACTATTTCAGAAATGCAAAGAAGAGCGAGGTGGAAGAGATCCTCGCTGATTACGAAGCCCACTTTGAAGAAGGCAAAAAGCGCGGACTCACCGAAGAGGCCATCGCAAAGGAGCTCGGAAGTCCGAAGGACATCTATGAGTCCTACGCTTCTGAGGGCGTCGTCGATGAAAAATCCAAAAGCGTGCGCTTCACCGATGACGCGAAGGAAGCGGCGAAGGAAGCCGCGACCGCAGCGGCCCGCAAAGCGGGAAAAGCCTGGGACGAGGTCAGTCCGAAGCTGCCTGCGGCTGCCGAAAGGGCGGCGCATCTCACCTCGCGCCTGCTCTACGGCGCCAGCCTTCTCCTCGCTATCATTCTTATCTGCGCAACCCTGCTGGTCCTCGCTCTCATCTCCATCGAGTTTGCTCCGCTGCCCGGCGTCATGCCTCTGCCCGGCCTTCACCTCATGACGAAGCTCTCCATCGGCGTCGCAGGAGTCTCCTCCGCGCTCGCCGTCTTCCTCATCGGCCGCGAAGGCAGCAGGGCCCTGCAGAGCTCCTTTTCCAAGGAAGAGAAGGGCGGTGAAGAAAAATGAAAAAGATCGTCGTCTGCATCGCACTCGCGATCATCTCCATGATGAGCGCCGCTGCCTCCTTCCTCGTCAATGACGCCCCGGCGTACAGAAACTGGGCACAGGTGAACCGCCCGAAGATCATAGAGACCTTTGGCCGGGATAAAAAAGAAAAGCTGGGCAAAATACCCCCGCCCGCTGCCCGTCCCAGAAAAGAAGAACAGCGCGCGCCCATGATGAATCCGTCCCATCCAAAAATGGAAGACAAAGACCATCACCAGAGTGCGCACGGCAAAGCAGACCCGCCGGCTGAGGAAAATCAGTGACTAGTGACTAAATACCACGTTCGGGCATCGCCATTATTTACACTCCGCGGCGCTTCCATATTTTTATGCGCCGCACCACCACTCCTCATTCTTCATTTTTCTCCCCTTCCCTTTCCCTGCGTTTTTATATATACTGAGTACAACAGATTTTTTATGCGACCCTCGCCGCCATAAAAGAAAGGATGAATCATCATGAAAAAACTGAATGTACTCCTCACCGCTTCCCTCTTAGGTCTTGCCCTCGCGGGCACTGCCCTCCTCGCTGACACAGCAAGCGCCAAGGATCCTGCGCCGCAGAATGCCGAGCAGACGGAGGCTAAGAAGCCCGCACAGCGCGAGCTGAAAGACTGGGAGAAGAAGTATTACGAACTTCATCCTGACCAGCTGAAGCAGGATCAGGAAAAAGCCCATCCCGAAAAGAGACGTCATACCGATGAGGATGACGTAGAGTGGCATCGGCTCTGAGGCGATGTCAAGAAAACATAGGAGAGCCCATGCGCAATGGGTCAAGACGGAGCGGAGATCCCACCACAAGCCCCCGATCTGCGTCACTCGATGACACCTATCTCTCAAGCCCCATGAAAAGAGGCCCAGGAAAAACGCACAGCCGTATGGCTGTGCGTTTTAGCGTGACCGGCAGGCAGAGCAGGGCTTCGAAAGAACGGATCCGATCGTTATCCGCTCTCACTCTTGCATCCATCTCTGCGCCTACGCAGTATTTCCCGCCAACCCTGCAAAGTTTCTTTTACAGGGGAACAAATATATAGTTCAATGAAAGATAATAAACTAGCGCGAAAAGCAGTACGGAAAACACAGAAGAGGAGTACGACATGAGTTCCAAAGAAGAATCATCGACCATGGAAAGCGTGCAGAAGGACATACAGTGTCTGCGGAAGTTTTTTTCCATAGTACGTCTTGTCAAGGCTGCGCATCCCGAAGACCGGGATACAGCGGATGGTTCCGGACTTTCCGCAGGTGATGATGACAGCCGCCGAAGCGCTTGTGAATTCTGCGCCCCGCAGACCCATCAGAGCACCTTTACCGATAAGGGCATGCATCTCCACTTCAAGGTCATCGACGGCAAAATGTACCAGATCTTTGCGAGACCGCTCACGATCGAAGGAGTGCCCTACGTTTTGGAAATGCTGAAACACATCGATAATACGGACCTCTTCCTTGCGGAAGGCTATGACCAGCTGATGTCCTTCAGCCAGCAGCTCTACATCGATGCCCTGACCGGCGCGTACAACCGCCGTTTCTGGGAAGACAAAATGAAGAGCTTCTCCGGCGTTGCCGGTATCGCTCTGATCGACCTCGATGACCTGAAGCTCTACAACGACACCTTCGGCCACAGCGCAGGCGATGCCGCCCTGGAGGCGCTGGTACAGATCACGAAAAAAGGCATCCGCCACACAGACAAGCTGATCCGCTATGGCGGAGATGAATTTCTCCTCCTCCATCTTCGCAGAGAAGTTCCGTACCATTCAAGAGCACATCCATGAGGCAGACTTCCCCGAATTCCCCGGACTTAAGATCTCTGCCAGCATCGGCGGCGCTATGCTCTACAATGGCAGCATCGAAGATATCGTCTCCCGTGCGGACAAACTCATGTACTATGCCAAGTCCTATAAAAATACCGTGGCCATGGACGAAGAGGTGGAATATGAAAAGGCGCTGCTCGATGCCCCCACCGCGAAGCCGAAGGTACTGATCGTCGATGATTCGGAGCTGAACCGGGATCTCCTGAAAGAAATGCTGCGCGATCGTTATGAGGTCCTCGAAGCCGCAGACGGTGAAAAGGGGCTCGCTCTCCTCTATGAGCTCGGAACGAAGATCTCCCTCGTACTTCTCGACGTCGTCATGCCGAAGCTCGGTGGCTTCGATGTACTCGCCGTCATGCAGAAGGAACGCTGGCTCGATGACATCCCCGTCATGATGATCTCCGCCGAAGACTCCCCTGCCTTCATTCAAAAAGCCTATGACATGGGCGCGTCCGATTATATCACCCGCCCCTTTAATATGAACGTCGTCCGCCAGCGCTCGGACAATATCACAAATCTGTATGCCAAGCAGCACCGTCTTTTGAGCCTAGTATCAAGCCAGATCCAGGAAAAAGGACGAAATAACCACCACATCATCAGCATCCTTTCTGAAGTCGTCGGTCTCAAAAACGGGGAAAGCCGCAAGCACATCCTGAATGTCAGCCGCATCACCGAGCTTCTCTTATCGCGTGTCATGCAGCGGACCAGCCGCTACCATCTCACCTGGCAGGATGAAGCCCTCATCACGAATGCCGCCGCTCTCCATGACATCGGCAAGATCGGCATCGATGAGAAGATCCTGAACAAGCCCAGCAAGCTGACCAAGGAAGAATTCGAGATCATGAAAACGCACACCCTGATCGGCGCGAAGATGGTCGAACATCTGGAAGCCTTTCGGGAAGAGCCCCTTGTCAAGGTGACTTACGCCATCTGCCGCTGGCATCACGAGCGCTGGGACGGTCGCGGATACCCCGACGGCCTCAAGGGCGATGCCATCCCGATCTCTGCGCAGATCGTATCCCTCGCTGACGTCTACGATGCCTTGACAAGCAAGCGCGTCTACAAGGACGCTTTCGCTCACGAAAAAGCCATCCGGATGATCCTCGACGGGGAATGCGGCCTCTTCAACCCGCTCCTCCTGGACTGTCTGCTAGACATCAAAGACAGCCTGAAGGAAGAACTGCAGAAAAACAGCACCAGCCTTGCCATCCATCAGAAGATCACCGACGGGATCATCCGGAATCTGTGACCGGTGATCTGCTCCTCCCCTCTCATCCTTTCCGTGGCGCGCCACGCCACAAATCCATTGAATGCTAAACCATGTAAGGAGTTTCCTATGAATATCGAAGCATGCTACAACAAAATGGGCGCTGACTACGCCGAAGTGAAGAGCCGTCTCCCAAGCGACGCCTTTATCAAGCGTTTTGCACTGAAATTCTTAGACGACCCCACCTTCGCGCTGCTCGAAAAGAACCTCGCTGAGGAAAACGTGGATGAAGCCTTCCGCGCCGCACACACGCTGAAGGGCATCACGCAAAACCTCGGCTTCAGCCAGCTCTCGCCGCTGGCGATCGAGATCACGGAGATCCTCCGCGCCGGTACCATGGACGGCGTAGACAACCTCTTCCCGCAGCTGAAAGAAAAATATGATATGACCGTCGCCTGCATCAAAGAAGTGGACGAATAGGACGTGATAAAAGCGTTTTGGATCGTGAATGATTCAAAGCGTTTTTTATTTGCGACTTTCGTGACTGGTGACTGGTGGCTGGGAAACAGCAGACTCTCACATCGTCATTTCGAGCGCATGCGAGAAATCTTTGTCATTCACGGGAAAACGGGTCATGAGAGAAACGCGCAAACGGGAAACCTGTTATCCCAAAGCCTTCGGGCATTGCCATGATTTATACTCCGCGGCGCTTCTAATTTTTATGCACCGCACCACCATTTCGCATTTCTCATTTCTAATTTCTCATTCAATCGAGGCTTTCATTCGTAATCATGGAACAGCACGCCCCACGGGCTAACCCTGAACCCTCATCGATTTTATGATTTCTTTAACTCCCGGCGATCCGCCATACACACACTATATTTATACTACTTATATATGTCTCATTATATATACCTGAGTGTGCTATAATATAGCGTAGGCTTATGTGCCTTAACGGAGGAATCATGATATCGATCGTAACACCTGTATATAACGAAAATGGCAATGTCGTCTATTTCCATGACGAAGTGACGAAAGTCATGCAGACGCTGGATATGGACTACGAGATCATCTACGTCAATGATGGCTCGAAGGATCGCACCGACGAGCTGATCCACCAGCTGGCAGCCGGCGACCCGCATGTGCGGGCGCTGACCTTTGCACGCAATTTCGGCCACCAGATCGCCATCACCTGCGGCATGGACTTTGCCGTCGGAGACGCCGTCATCACGATGGATGGCGACATGCAGCACCCACCGGCACTCATCCCGAAGCTCATCCAAAAGTGGCAGGAAGGCTATGACATCGTACAGACCATCCGCACCGCGACAGAAGATGCCGGCCCCATCAAGAAGCTGACCTCGGCAGGCTACTACGCAGTGATCAATTTCATTTCAAACTCACCCGTCGTCCCGGGCGGCTCCGACTTCCGCCTGATGGATCGCAAAGCGCTCGATGCCTTTCTGCGTTTCCGTGAGCATTCCCGCTTCATCCGCGGCATCGTAGGCGGCCTTGGCTTCAAGCAGTGTACCATCGAATTTGAAGCACCTGCCCGCCACGCCGGTGTCTCGAAATTCTCCATGAAAAAAATGCTGCACTTTGCGATGGACGGCATCATCACGAATTCCACCCTGCCGCTGCGTATGGCATTCTATCTGGGTGTCTTCGCGGCCGTCGCAGGCATCCTTCTCATCCTTCATGTCCTCTACTGCGTCATGATGGACAAAGCCGTCCCCGGCTGGGCGACCATGACCATCCTCATCGCCATCTTCGGCAGTTTGAATCTCATGGGCCTCGGCATCATCGGCGAATACCTCGGACGTATGTTTGAAGAGACCAGAAACCGCCCCCTCTACTGGCTCTCCGATGACACCGCCGCCCATCTCGATAATCCCTATCGCATGAGTCATAAAAAAGAGTGACTGGGGACTAGTAGCTAGGGATTAGACGTTAGACGTCAGACATCAGACGTCTGCCCTTCGGGTATCGCCACTATTTATACTCTGCGACGCTTAGATCCTTCGACTCAGTTCTCATACTTCAGATAAGCCATTTTCTAGGGAAACACTGATTCAATCGTTGTCCGACTTGGCTCTGCGATTTAATCAGCGTTTCCCTAACATACGACGTTTTTCTCCGCTCAGGATGACGAAATGCGCCGCACCAACCCCTTTGAACCTCTTGAACCTATAGAACCCGCCCCCCTCTTTCATACGAGATCAAGGGCAGCACGCCCCACGGGCTACCCCTTCACATTCCATTTTTCCGAAAGGAGACCTCCTCTTGTCCAATACATCCTTTTTTGAAAGTGAATTATTTTCCGAACTGACAGAAGACCTGCACCAGTCTTCGCGTTTTACTGCGACGTACCGCATCGCAGCCCCCACCTATGAAGAGGCGAAGAAGATCGCCTTCGCTATCGCCGTCGAGCAGACAATCGAGTGTCCTTACGAGCTGGTAGACGGTACTCCGATCGCTGACACCATCGTCGGCCAGATCGAAGATCTGAAAAAGGCGGAAGCCGGCGCATACTATGCGACGATCTCCTATGAGCCGGAGGCTGTCGGTGATGAGATGGCCGAGCTCCTCAATATGCTTTTCGGTAATACGAGCCTGCAGCCCGGCGTCCGCCTCATGTCCTTCGAACTACCCGAGACCATGTACAACAATTACCCGGGCCCGCGTTTCGGCAGAAGCGGTCTTCGTGAGCTCTGCGGTGTGCCTCGCGGTCCGATCTTCATGTCAGCCATCAAGCCGCTCGGCAGCTCTCCGAAGGAGCTCGCGCAAATGGTCTATGACCTCGCACTCGGCGGCTGCCCCATCATCAAGGATGACCACAGCCTCATGGACCAGCACTATGCGCCTTTCAAGGAACGTGTCCTCCAGTGCGTCATGGCACTTGCGGATGCCAAAGAGAAAACAGGCAGGAAAAGCATGTACATCGCCAACTGTACCACAGATGGTCTGGGCTTCTTGGAGCGTGCCTATCAGGCCAAGGAGATCGGGGCTGACGGCATCATGGCCGCCCCTGCCATCACCGGCTTCACCATGATCCGTGATCTCGCACGGGATCCGGACTTCGGCCTGCCGATCTTCCTGCACCCCTGCTTCTCCGGTCCGCAGGTTCTCTCGCAGGATGCGGGCATTTCCCCCTTCTGCTACTATGGCCAGCTCTCCCGACTCGCAGGCGCAGATGCGGTCATCTTCACCAGCTTCGGCGGCCGCTTCTCCTTCTCGCAGGATACCTGCCAGAAGATCGCGGAAGGCACCGAGTCGAAGATGGCAGACCTTCGGGCAAGCTTCCCTGTCCCCTCCGGCGGTATGCGCTGGCAGCTCTTCAAGGAAATGGTTCGCATCTACGGTCCCGATACCATCTTCCTCGTGGGCGGCGCTCTTCAGACAGAAGGCCCCGACCTCACCGCGAATACGCAGTTTTTCCTCGAAAAGCTCGCGGAAGCGGCGGGGCAAAAGTGACCGGAGATCTGCCCATTCCCCGGCGGAAAAGCCATCACGCCTCATAAAAAAAGGGGGATGTGAAGAAATGAATCCCCATTTCTTCACATCCCCTTTTTACTTTGTTTTCATTTGGTTCAGGGTTCAAGGCTCTCGTGGCGGCTTCGCCGCCTTTTTTAGAGGATGGTATTCTCGTATCGCAGCCTTCCCCTCTAGGGGAAGGTGCCCGAAAGGGGCGGATAGGGTGACTATGGCATGAAAGACAGCTGGGATAAGGTTTCCCGGTCACTCCTATGAGAGCTGCAAGTCCCCCGCGGCAGATTGAACGCGAAAATGAGATGATCGTTATTTCACAGCCCTTTTTTTATTTCCGTCCCTTCCACGCAAGGACCCAGGATAAGGCAAAAGCCACAGCGAGCATGGCAGAAAAGAGATGAAGCGTCGCCGCATAGCCCCCCGTCGTTTCCTTCATGAAAGAAAGAAGAAGCGGGCCGGCGACACCTGCCATGCCCCAGGCGGTCAGGATGGAGCCGTGAATGGAGGCGAGCTGCTTCACACCGAAGAGATCGGATAGGAAGGCAGGCATGCAGGAGAAGCCGCCGCCGTAGCAAGAGATCACGGCGAGTACCAGTATCTCGAAGAGAAGCGCATCACTGACATGGGCAAGTGCATAAAAAGCGAAGACCTCGAACGCAAAGAAGATCATGTAGGTCACGCCGCGGCCGATCCAGTCGGAGACGGATGCCCAAAGGATACGGCCGGCGCCATTCACGATACCGATGATACCGACAAGGGAGGCTGCCTCGGCCGCACTCATGCCGATGATCTCCTGCGCCATGGGCGAAGCCACGGCCAGAAGGCCGATGCCGCAGGTGATATTCGTGAAGAAGATCCACCACAGCACATACCATTTCCATGTGTGCATGGCCTCTTTGCGCGTGAGACCTTTGGCCTGAGCTGTCTTTTCCCCATCCTTTCGGATCTCTTCCTCAAGCACCTCTTCCAAAAGCATCGGGATCTCACCCTTCCTCGGCGGCCGGATGTAGGAGGCGGAAAGGATCATGACCAGCGCATAGCAAGCGGCGAGGATGAGGAAATTCTCCGTGAGCCCGAAGCGATCGACAAGATAGCGCATGGCTGGGCCTGCGATGAGCGCTGCGAAGCCGAACCCCATGATGGCCAGCCCCGTCGCAAAGCCGCGATGCCGGGGAAACCATTTCACAAGCGTAGAGACAGGCGTGATATAGCCCGTGCCAAGACCAATGCCCCCGATGGCTCCGTAGAAGAGATAGAGCAGGAAAGCGGACTGACAGTGAACCGCCGCCGCTGTCCCAAGGAGACCCGTACTGAAAAAGACGGCAGAGACCATCCCGCTCCGGGACGGCCCCAGCCGCTCGACCAGAGGGCCTAAGAAGCCTGCCGAAAGCCCCAGAAACAGGATCGCGATCGAGAAGGCCCAGGTGGTCGCAGAAAGCGAGAGCCCCATCGTCTCCATCACAGGGCGCGTCAGGACGCTCCATGCATACACACTTCCGATAGACATGTGGATCCCCACGGCCGCCATGGCAGTGAGCCAGCGATTTCTTTTCATCAAAAAATCCCTCCATTTTTGAAATGAAGGGAAATCTGCACGCTCCCGTTCCTGCGATGCCATGTAGCAGGCATCGCAGGGAAACGAAAACCGCCTGAGCAGATTTCCCTGCCCAGACGGTCGGCTTTTTCATGAGGCCCGCAGTCCACGTGGTTCATTCCACCTATTTCCGTCAGTTCCGCGGCTCATCTATATTGTATATCTAGCCTAGCATGGATACGAGAGATTGTCAATGGGAAGCGTCCCTCCAAAAAACATCTTCCCCCTCCGCTCAAGAGGCGCGCACGGGACATGCCTTGCCAATGCGATTTGCCTGTTTCTTATTTTTTAATGAAAACCGCCCTCCGGATCTTCATCATCCTCTATGCATCATATGCATGGAATACCTGCCTTTTCCGTATTTCGTTTGCTAATTACGCAATACAAATTGTACGATATGATATTATTTATATGTCATAATGCCTAATTTTATCGGAAAATTCGCAGATTCTCCGTATCCCCATACCCCCCCTATAGGTATCTTCACATTTTTCATTCAATATTTTTTGTCATGTATAAATATTTGTGCTAATTATTTGTTTACCTGTTATAATTTATATGATATAATTTGTAAGAAGTTGTAAGGAACTGCTAAATAATAAGAATATGACCTCATGTTCTGCCGCTTCTGCCTTATTCTTTTTTAAAGAGTAACCTGGGAAACCACTCTTCATCTGTTATCATTAAGCCAACAAGGTCCCCTTCCCGACCTTGTTTTTTGACGCCTTTTTTCAAGAGTCATCGAAAGTGACGGGTTTGTAAAAACCGGCGAAGAGCTCTCTCCTCGCCGCCGTGCCAGACAGCGAAAAAGGCTCTCCCGTCGCATCGGCAGGGGAAAGACACAGATGATAAAATCCCAGTCTTTATACCATTTTATATTATCAAGAAATTGGAGATGATGAGTTTGTCAATGAAGCAGCTTGGGATGCGATTGGGCGAGATGGTTCTCGTCTTGATCGGCATCAGCTTCATTACCTTCTGTCTGATCATGCTCTCTCCGGGTGACCCCGTCAGGCAGATGATTGCCGGTAATGAAGATATTATTGTTAGTCAGGTAGAGATCGACGCACTCCGCCATGAACTGGGTCTGGATAAGCCGTTCCTTCTGCAGTACCTGGACTGGCTCGGCAGAGTCGTACAGGGTAATTTTGGTTTCTCCTTCATGATGAAGAAGCCGGTCATTGATGCAATCATGGAAGCCCTCCCGGCATCCGTCATTCTGGCGCTGGCCTCCTCCCTCTTCATGCTTGTCTTCTCCATTCCGCTCGGCATTTATACCGCGGTCAAGCAGAATACCTGGTTTGACTACCTCGTCCGCGGCTGCACCTTTGCCGGTGTCTCCGTCCCGAACTTCTGGATGGGCCTCATGCTCCTTTGGGTCTTCGCACTGAAGCTCTCCCTCTTCCCGATCGTCGGCGGTTCGATTTCCCTCGAAAATCTGATCCTGCCGATGTGCACCCTGGGCATCGTCATGGCATCGAAATACACCCGTCAGGTACGTGCCACGGTGCTCGAAGAACTGCATCAGGACTACGTCATGGGCGCACGTGCCCGCGGCCTCTCGGAAAGCCACATCCTCTGGCGTGAAGTCTTGCCGAATGCCCTCCTCCCGCTGGTCACCCTCTTCGGTCTGGCCTTCGGCTCTCTTCTGGGCGGTGCCGCTGTTGTAGAAATCGTATTTTCCTGGCCGGGTCTGGGCTACATGGTCGTACAGGCCATCACCTACCGTGACTTCCAGACCGTACAGGCCATCGTTCTCTGGATCGCTTTCATGTACATGATGATCAACCTCATCGTCGACCTGTCCTACAACCGTCTCGATCCAAGACTCAGAAAGGGAGGTCACTGATATGGAAAGCTTAGTCAAAGGCTTCAAAGAAAATAAAGCCTTCCGCTTCACCTCTCTTCTGGTCGTCCTTCTTCTGGCGATCACACTCCTTGCTCCTATCATCGCTCCTCATGACCCGCTCACCGCTGTCATGAAGGATGCGAACCAGGCACCGTCTGCAGCGCATCTCTTCGGCACAGACAAGCTCGGACGTGACGTACTCTCCCGTATCCTCTACGGCGCGAGCTACTCCCTGACCTCCGTCATCGCCCTCGTAGTCTGCATCTTCGTCGTAGGCACCACGATGGGCATCATTTCCGGATACTTCGGCGGCATCGTCGATATCGTCATCATGCGTATCGCTGATATGATGATCTCCTTCCCGGGCGTCATCCTTGCGATCGCCATCGCCGGTATCATGGGCGGCTCCCTCATCAATGCGATGATCGCACTGACTGCGGTCACATGGACCAAGTATGCCCGCCTCTCCCGTTCCATGGTCCTCAAGATCAAGCGCCGTGAATTCGTCGATGCGGCTGTCGTATCCGGCGGTTCCTCAGCGCATATCCTCTGGGTCCACATCCTTCCAAACATTCTCCCGCTCATGGTCATCACCGCGGCTGCTGATATCGGCGCCATGATGATGGAGCTTGCCGGACTCTCCTTCCTCGGCTTCGGCAGGCCCCCCCCCGCTCCCGAAATGTAGGGATTAG
>OGQF01001030.1_pt1 | contig 21128 bp, 15 predicted proteins | sample 1553141 | NCBI WGS metagenome assembly OGQF01 (sample SAMEA2580005, study PRJEB22360) | human gut metagenome | biome: human gut; feature: human-associated habitat; material: faeces | place: Denmark | collected 2008/2010
ACGTCGTATGTGAGATAACGAATGCCAGAACAGCTGCGACCTGAGCCGAAGGATCGCGGCGAAGCCGCCACCTTCATTCCTAATTCCTCATTCGAGCAAGGCTTTCATTCAGGGGCAAGGGACAGCACGCCCCAAGGGCCAACCCTGAATTTATTACATAATCTCTTCAAGAATTTTTCGATAGCCCCGCGAAGCGCGTCTTCGCGGGGCTTTTGTCATGCAGGTCAAATTGTTCACTTTTTCAAGTATAAAATGGTGTATAATATAACCAAGTAGACATGTCAGATCGTTTGATGAGAAAATTTGTCCGAAAGAACTCTGCGTGTGGATCAGGAGCCCGGGGCATTTGCCGCTGGTAAAGTAGACCGGCAGGATGGGTGCAGCGATCGCCTGAGAAATGAGCAGACTCTCTTTCATGAGCTTCGTCTCCGAAATTTTTCGACTGTGAGACGGAGAAACCCGTAGCGTTTTCCTGTGCTTCACAAGGAAGGCCTTGGGGATGCTCCGTCTGTCCTCTCCGGTAAATCTGTCTAGCCGGTGCGGAAGAACACAAATGAAAGGAAGAACGAGGGCGGCTTCGTATCGTGACATGACTTCCAAGGCACCAGAGTCGGGGGCCGTAGAAGTCATACCGCGGCTGCGTTTCCGCGCGCCTTTCACCAAGGCTTGCTCCTCTTCCCCGCATGAAGTCAGTGCTTTCGCTGCGTGTTCCTGTATGATTTTCCATCCTGCGCTCCCATCTCTTCTTGCCGGCTGCGGTCCGGCAGAATGAAACCGGCTGTCAACGGTGGATTTCTGAAGGACAGATGTCTGTTCCGTCCCGCCTTCTCATAGGATCATAGTCCTATGGTCTTATGACTAGACCATTCCGAAGACTCCAAAAATACAGCCCGCACCGGCCGCCATCCGGTGCGGGCATTTAAATTGGGGGGACTGGGAGACTGGTAGCTAGTGACTGGAATGCCAGCTCATGGCATCGCCCCATACATATTCGCGGCGAAGCCGCCACCTTCATTCCTAATTCCTCATTCCTAACTCCTCATTCGAGCAGAGCTTTCATCCCCAATCAAGGGGCGACACGCCCCCAGGCCTAACCCTAAGCCCTGAACCCTTCCTCATACATTCTCTTTACAATTTTTCGGAGTATTTCAACTTTCCTATGGAAATACCGCGTTTTTTAATGAAAGTTTTTCCTCCTTTATACAGAAGCGTGTCACATTTATTGCAACGATGCCTTACAGTGATAATAAACACAGCAAGAGAAGCGGCGGCTGGCGCGAGGAAAGCATCGACGGCAGGCATCTTTTCTCTTCGTGATTTTAAAGGAGAAAACAATGAGAAAACAGAGTATGAAAGTAGCAGTTCTTGGCCTTCTGGCCGGCGGTGCCATTCTGGGGGGCGTCTTTCAGGCAGAGGCATCGGATATTCGCATTCTTCCGGTAGATACCGCAAAGTTCTGGAGCGGCGCACGTTTCGACTTTGATGTCGAAGTTTCCAATGCGAAAAACCTTCAGAATGTCGACGTGACGATCAACGGCGTTCCGGCTGAAAAGTTCTTCGGCAAGAAAGCGGCAGTGAAGGATCTTGGTAATGGCGTCACCTCGTTCCGTATCGATGACGTGACCTTTGCGAAGCCGGGCAAGGTGGAAGTCGCAGCTTCTGCAAAGGACAGCCTCGGCGTTTCCAAGGCGGTTGCTTCCTATCAGGTGGTGCATGAAGTCGCAAAGAAGAAAGCCAAGAATGTCATCCTCTTCGTCGGCGACGGCATGTCGCTGCAGGCGCGTGAAGTGGCCCGCATCCTTTCCAAGGGCATGACGAATGGCAAGTACAATGACCTGCTCGCGATGGAAAAGCTTGCGCACAATGCAGTCATCACCACGTCCGGCTATGACTCCCTCGTCACCGACAGTGCAAACTCCGCTTCCGCTTATGCAACAGGTCACAAGTCTGTCGTCAATGCCATGGGCGTTTACGAAGACTCCACCAAGGATCCGCTCGATGATCCGAAGGTAGAAAATGTCTCGGAAATCCTGAAACGTACCCGCGGCATGTCCATCGGTCTTGTCACACAGGCGGAATCCACCGATGCGACCCCGGCAGCGATGGTCGGACACACCAGAAGAAGAGCGGCGCAGGATTTCCTCGCGAAGGACTACCTCGAAGACTACCATAGACCAGATGTCATCCTGGGCGGCGGCTCGGCTCGCTACATCTCTAAGGATGTACCCGGTTCTAAGAGAAAAGACCAGGTGAATGTCATCGAAGAATTCAAAAACAAGGGCTATACCTTCGTTGATAACTCTACCGACCTCATGAAGGCGCCGACAGACAAGCCGCTCCTCGGCCTCTTCCATACCAGCACGATGAATGTTTACATCGATCGTGAAATGGAGAAGAATCCGAAGGTGCTGAAGGGCTTCACGGACCAGCCGAACCTGATGAACATGACAAAGAAAACACTGGATATCCTCTCCAAGAATCCGAATGGCTTCTTCGCAATGATCGAAGGTGCTTCCATCGATAAGCAGCTCCATGTCATGGACTGGCAGCGTTCGGCTTACGATACTATCGAATTTGATAAATCCATCGAATATGCGGAAAACTGGGCCAAAGAGCATGGCGATGATACCCTGATTATCGTTTTGGCAGATCATGCACACGGCATGTCCATCAGCGGTACCTACCATGAAAGAGATGGCAAGAAGGGTGCACAGGCAGTCAGAGTGTATGCCGATTCCATTTTCCCGACCTTCAAGGATGCCAATAAAGATGGCTTCCCGGATAACCCGGATCCGGATGTCACCCTCGCTATCCAGTATGCCAACCATCCGGAATACTATGAAAACTATCATTTCATGAAGACCCCGACCCCGCCGGCGCTGGCTACCAAGGAAACCAAGGAAGAAGCTGTGCAGAACGGTGAAAAGGTGGAATACCATCAGGTGACCACGGCTTCCTCCAAGGCAAATCCGGCTCGCATCCATCCGGGGGATCCGGCAGAACTGATGCCGGCCAATACGCCGAAGTCTGATCCGCAGGAATGCCATTCCGCTGACGACATTCTTCTCAATGCCGGCGGCCCCGGCTCCGAATATTTCCACGGCACCATGGATAATACCGAAGTCTTCTTTGGTATCATGAGAGCCTTGGGGATCGATGGAAATAAAAAAGCAAAATAAAGAGGGATGGGGATAGCGTGCTGCCGCTTTCCGGGAGGCGGCACTGAAGGTCCTCATGGATCGCCCATCCGGAATCCTCTTTCTCAGGAGATGCATCCTATTGTTACGATCACTATTTTCCCTCATTCGACATTCCTTTATGGCGCTCGCCCTGGCCGGGGCAGTCACCCTGCCTGCAGCCGCGGAAGATTACTCCTTTGACGAGATCTACTCCGGCTACTCCGCAGAGGGATTGACCTTTTCGGACAAGACGATGAGCCTTGAAGGCGGCGAAGTGACGATCTCGGGCTTCATGGCCCCTCCACTGACACCGACCATACATTTCTTCGTTCTGACGGAAGTCCCGATGTCCGTCTGCCCCTTCTGTTCCAGTGACGCAGACTGGCCCGATAACATCATCGTAGTCAAGGTGGATGACTCCATCACCGCTCTCCCCTACGATACTCCCATCACGGTTACGGGCACTTTGGAGATCGGGAGTGAAACAGATGAAGAAACCGGATTCGTGAGCCAGCTGCGTATTCGAGCCACATCGATTGACAGCTGATTTCTCCAGCCGGAACCTCGTTTACCTATAAAGAGGCACCGAAAGATCGGGGCCTCTTTTTTGATTCAGAAGGAGGAATGGCGGTGAGGCACCAAAGAAAACGCCCTGATCCTTGACCGCTCATTCCCGAAAGGCTCCATCATGATCGAAATCAGAAACCTTATTTGTGAATATCCGGATGGCGCGGGAAGGATCCGTGCGCTGGATCTTCTCTATGCACGTCTTACGAATGCACCATGGGCGCTGATCGGCCCCTCGGGGAGCGGGAAATCGACGCTCTTCCATGCGGTGAGCGGCCTGCTCACGCCGACATCGGGCGAGGTCATCGTGGATGGCAAGGACGTGACAAAGATGACGGAGAGAGAAAAGTGTGATTTCCGCGCGAAAGAGATCGGCTGCATTTTCCAAAAGCCCATGCTCATGCCCTATCTCACCGTCTTCGAGAATCTCCGTCTCTCCGCATCGATTGCGGGAAAGACACTCACCCGGGAAGAGGCCGAGTGCCTGCTTGCTTCTGTCGGACTTTCTGAGTACGCACCACGAAAGGCGGACGCGCTCTCCGGCGGAGAAGCGCAGCGTGTCGCTTTCCTTCGTGCGATCCTCCGGAAGCCTGCCGTCCTTTTGGCCGATGAACCGACTGCGAGCCTGGACCGCGCAAACAGCGAGCTCATCGTAGAAAAGCTCCTGCAGTACCAATACGAGAGCGGCTGCCTGCTCCTCTGCGCTACGCATGACGAGAAGGTGCAGGCACGGTTTGCAAACAGACTGGTACTGGGGAAATAGTGGCTGGGGACTGGCAGCCAGGGATTAGGAGTGGCTAGTGACTGGAAGATTTCAGCACCGCTCGCTTGCATGCCGCCTGTGCCCTATCCGCCCCTACGGGGCACCTTCCCCTAGAGGGGAAGGCTGACGATACGAGGGAAACCTGCCATTCGCAGACTTTCGGGCATCGCCCCATAAATATTTGCGGCGAAGCCGCCACCACAACCTTAAACCCTGAACCCTCTGGACCTGTAGAACCCGCTGAACCCTTTGACTCTATTAAAGGAGAATGTATCCCATGCTTCATCTGGCTTTTCTTTCATTCATCCGCCGTCCGCTCACACGGCTGATCCTACTCTTTCTGATCGCACTCGCCTGTGCGCTGCCTGTATTTCTGTTGCAGACGGCGGGCGGGCTCTATGATGGCATCAATCGTGCGGTCTCTCCGTTTCCGATCCTTGCCGGAGCGAAGGGCTCCTCGTACCAGCTGGTGCTGAATACGGTATTCCTTCGGGACAAGCCGATCGGAAATATCACCCATGACGATGTGGAGAAGCTCGCTTCCGATCCGCACACGGAGGCGGTGTATCCGCTCGCCTTCGGGGATAATTACCGGGGCTTTCGCATCGCCGGGACGAACGCAGATATTTTTGATTTTCGCCCGGATAAGAAGAAGGGCCCATGGCTTTCCATCGCTGAAGGACGATGCTTTGCGGAGGAAGGGGATGTCGTCATCGGGAGCGAGACGGCGCGTCTCACCGGACTTCGCATAGGGGATACCTTCCACTCGGTGCATGGAGCAAGCGCGAAAGGAAGAGCGCATAATCATACCTTGAAGGTGGTCGGGATCCTTGCTCCTGTGAAGGGGCCGTATGACACGGCGATTCTGACGGATATCAGAGACGTGTGGGAAGCGCATGGCACGGCCGCCGAAGCGCAAAAGGAAGTGACGGCGCTTCTCGTCGTACCGAAAGGCTACAAGGAAGCGATGCAGCTTCTTTCTTTGTACCAGCGGCAGAAGGATGTGCAGATGCTCTTCCCGTCGCAGACCATCATCTCTCTCTATGCGATGGTGGGGCAGACGAAGGATTTCTGGGGAGTCTTGACTGCCTGTCTTCTGGCGGTCTCCATCCTCATCACACTTTTGGCGATGTACTGGAGCACGCTCGGCCGGCTCTCGGAGCTTGCGCTCCTGCGCGCACTGGGGGTAGGGAAGGGGGACATTCGCCGGCTGCTGCTCTCGGAAGCGGCGATACTCCTTCTCGCCGGTTCCTTTACTGGCTGGCTTCTTGGTTATGGCGGAGGCGTCCTTACTGTGAAGCTCATCGCGTCTCACGCGGCGGTCGTGATGGAAACAGCACCTGACACAAGAGGACTTCTCATCATTCCGTTCATGACCGTGGTCGGCACGCTTGCGGCGCTGATCCCCGCATGGCTCATCCAGAGGAAGGATGTGGCGGGGAACTTAGGGTGACTAAGGTAGTAAGAAATTAAGAGACTAAGAGACTGGGAGACTAAGAGACTAAGAGACATCAGAATCCCGCACTGTCATTTCGAGCGAAGTCGAGAAATCTTTGTCATTCGCGGGCAGCCGTTTCCCGCATACTTGCGCGAACCGGACACCGATTTCAAACAATGGTTTGCATACCGCCAGTGCCCTATCCGCCCTTCGGGCACCTTCCCCTTAGAACCCGCTGAACCCGTTGAACCTCAAACCCATTCTCTTTGAAATTCTTCCGCATGCATGTATAATAAAAAGAAATTCATGCATGCGGTTTTTTTATGTTCGGCATAAGGGGGAAATGATGAAGGACGAGGCCTACTTGAAGATGCTGGGGACGGCGGTATGGGAAAGCCCCGTACCCATCTATATCATTCATGTCGAGGTGGATGAGGCGGGGAAACCGGTGGACTGGCGTTTTGCCTGTGCCAATGAGGCGGAAGCAAGGCACCTCTCTATCCCTCTTGAAAAGCTGATCGGCAGCTCGGGCATCGAGCTTTTGCCGAAGATCGGGGGCAAGTGGCTTCTTCCCTACTATGAAGCGGCGTATCTCGAAAAGACGCTGGACTTCGATACCTTTGCCCAGAGGACGAAGCGCTACATCCATCTCCATATCATGCCGGCAGGGACACCGGGGGACTGCATCGCATCGATCAAAAATTTCAAAAAGACACTCGGTGAGGAACTGGAGCCGGGAGATTCTATAGATCAGACGGTCCGCCATCTTGTGCGGGAGAAGGCGATCCTAGAGTCGCTCTGCCTGGACTACACGGCGATCTATTTCGCAGACCTCAAGACGGATACGATGGAGGTCGTGAAGCAGGGGGTGTTCAGCCATAGCCTGGATATCGAAGAGGCGCTGCCTGCGGATAAAAAATTCTCTTATCGTGCACGCATAGCCTACATCCGCGATCATCTGCTGGTGAAAGAGTCCTGTGGAGATTTCTATGGAAATCTGGGCTCTGAGGGGCTGATGCGCCATCTGACGGAGAAGGAAACGTTCACGTATCGTGCGCGTACCAAAGGGAACCGCGAGGGGAATGAATACTTCGAGCTGAAGGCCATCCGCGTGCATCAGGATGAGGCTCACTTTCAGATCGTCATCGGGCTGCGGCCGATCGATGAGCTGATCAGGGAAGAAGGAAGACACCAGCGGCGCCTTGAGGAGGCACTCGCATCTGAGCGCCAGTCGAATGAAGTCATTTCTGCGATCAGCAAGATTTACTGGGTGATTTACCTTATTGATCTTGAAAAAGACACCTGCGAGAGGATCGCTGCTGTCGGCGAAGGGTACCAGGCGAGCGGGAAGGTGTATGCGGCGTCGCGGGCATTTGACGATATACTGCAGTATATCGTTGCTGAGGAATATTGGGGCAGCATGCGCGCTTTTGTGGATACGAGGACGCTCGCCATGCGCCTTTCGCAGGAAGACACCATCACGACCACGTATCGTGCGCACACGGGAGAGTGGCGGCAGGCGCGATTCATCGTGAAGACAAGAGATGAGAAGGGGCGAGCGAAGGATCTCCTGTACATGGTGAATCCCATCGACCGTGCCAAGCAGAAGGAAATGCAGTATCAGGCCGTGATGAATGCACTGGGGCAGGATTTCTCTGTGATCTTCCTGACGGATCTTCGGCAGGATACCATCGAGATGATCCGGGGCATGGAGGATACGCACATAGGGCTGAGGCTCGAGAATGTGCATTATCGCTATAGCGAATGGATCCGCTATGCCTGCGAGCATCTGCTGTGTGAGGAGAATCGCGAAGAGATGACCTTTCTGCTGTCACCGGCGCATCTGGAAGCCGAGCTTCTCCGGCATAAGATGTACAGTGTCCGCTGCCATGTGCATCCGAATCCCGCGGGACATGAGTATTTCGAGGTGCGGGCGGTGCTTTCCCAGCAGGATGAGGAGCATTTCGAAGTCATCATAGGCCACCGCGCGCTGGATCAGATGATCCGTGAGGAGCGGAAGAACCAGCAGCGTCTGGAAGAAGCGCTCCACCAGGTCGAGCTCGCCAATGAGGCGAAGTCCGCCTTCCTCTTCAATATGTCGCATGATATCCGCACGCCGATGAATGCGATCCTGGGCTTCTCCCACCTGCTCCGCATGCACAAAGGGGACCCGGAGAAGATCCTGGACTATACAGAAAAGATCGAGAAGTCCGGGGAGTACCTGCTCTCGCTCATCAACAATGTCCTTGAGCTTTCGCGCATCGAAAGCGGCAAGAGCCAGCTTGATGAGACGATCATCGACACGAAAGAGCTGTATGATGCTGTCTGCTGCCTCTTTGAAAATCAGATGAAGGCCAGGCAGATTACCTTTACAAGGACGTTTCGGACGGCGCACCGCTTCATCTATGCCGACAAGGTGAAGCTGCAGGAGATCCTGCTGAATCTTCTCTCGAATGCGTGCAAGTATACGCCGCCCGGAGGGAAGGTGTCTTTCGATGTCGGCTCCGCGCCGTCTCAGGAAGAAGGGGGCGAACTCTTTACCTCAACCATCCGAGATAACGGCATCGGGATGACGAAGGAATTTCTCGCGCACATTTTCGAGGCCTTCACACGCGCGCAGCAGCACGGAAAGCCGCCAGCCGGGATTTGGCCTCGGTATGGGCATCGCCAAGAAGCTGACAGAGCTCATGGGCGGCACTATTACGGTCGAGAGCGAACCGGGCAAAGGCACCACCTTTACTGTTTCGACCCCGCACTGCATCGCTAAATGTCCGGAAAAAGAGTTCTATGCAGAACAGTCCGTCCTGCCGGATACCGTACTCCAAGGCCTCCGCATCCTTCTTGCGGAAGACAATGATCTCAATGCAGAAATCGCAGAAGAGCTCCTGAAGGATGCCGGGCTTCTTGTCGAGCGCGCCAGAGACGGCATCGAGTGTCTGGCAATGCTTGAGAAACGAAAGCCGCACTGGTATGATCTCATCCTCATGGATATCCAGATGCCGAATATGGACGGCTATAAGGCGACCGCCATCATTCGCCGACTGGAGGATCCGGAGCTTTCGAAGATCCCCATCATCGCCATGACAGCCAATGCTTTCGCCGAAGACAAGGCGAAGGCCATCGCGCTCGGCATGAATGCCCACGTGGCGAAGCCCTTCGATATAAGGGTGCTCAAGCGCGTGATGGAGGACGTGCTGGGGAAACAGTGAGTCAATGGTTTTTGGGGCATGCTGCTCTTTGAATTAGAAATTAGAAATGAGAAATGCGAAATGATGGTGCGGCGCATAAACGTATAGAAGCGCCGCGAAGTATAGACGGTGGCGATGCCTGAAGGCGGTATTCAAGTCACAAGTCACTAGTCACTCGAGACTCCCTAATTCCTAATCCCTAATCCCTAGCTACTAATTCCCAGTCACTAGTCCCCAGTCTCCAGTCACTTCCCAAAGAGGGCAGATGCGGCAAACGTTTTTTTGCGTCTTGCCGCACCTGCCTTCTTCCTTTCTGCGAAAAGTCGATGTGAAATCATTTTTACGCTTGCATTGTTGATTCGTTTAGTATAAAGTATATATCAATAGAAAAGATATACGAAAATATGTATATACACTATATGAATTACATGCACTTATTGAGAGACTCTCTCATTTCTCATGGTCACTCCGGAGGTCGATCTTATGCTTCTACCCCTCTTGCTGTTTCTTCTGCCGCTTGCGACGGCCGTGGTCCTGCTACTGACACGCGACACCTCCTTCCGCACTCTGCTCGTGAAAGGTTCGGCAGCGGTGATGATGGGGCTCGCACTGGCTGTCGCTGTCACCTGTTTCGATGAACCGGTGAAGATCGGCGTGGATAGTGAGCTGCTGAAAGCGGTGATGCTGGCGGCAGATTTCATGGTCATCCTGGCGGTCTGCTACTATGCGAAGAAATTCAAACGCTACAGCATCGCGCTTCTGGGCCTTGTGCAGTTTGCGATCGTGGCGGCCTTTGAATGGCATATGGGAGATCGCATTTATGTATCATGGGATTTCATCATCGATCACTTTGCCATCATCATGATCCTGATCGCCGGCATCATCGGCGGACTCATCGCGGTGTACTCCCTGGGCTACATGGCGCAGTACCATCGAAAGCATGCGGGGATCCCTGACCGTCGCGGTTTCTTCTTCTTCGTGGTCTTCCTCTTCCTTTCGGCGATGTTTGGCCTCGTCATGTCGAACAATCTGCTCTTCATGTACACCTTCTGGGAAATCACGTCTCTCTGCTCCTTCCTCCTGATCGGCTACTCGCAGACAAATGAAGCGATCCACAACTCCTGCAAGGCGCTCTGGATGAACCTCCTGGGCGGGCTCGCCTTTGCGCTGGCGATCGCCTGGCTGGGGGAACACTACTACACGGTCGAGCTGTCTCTCTTGGTGAATCTGGGCCGCAGCCGTGAACCGGTCGAGCTTGCCGTGGCACTCCTCGTCTTCTGCGGATTCACGAAATCGGCGATGATGCCTTTCTCCGGCTGGCTTCTGGGGGCGATGGTGGCACCGACGCCGACCTCGGCGCTCCTGCACTCTTCGACCATGGTTAAGGCGGGCGTCTTCCTCATCATCAAGCTCGCGCCGATCCTGGGGGACAATCATGTCGGCATCATGGCAATGCTGGTGGGCGGTATCACCTTCTTCTTCGCTTCCTGCGCGGCCATTTCCCAGTCCGATGGGAAAAAGGTGCTCGCTTATTCCACGATTTCCAATCTCGGCCTGATCGTCTGCTGCGCGGGCACAGGCTCCTATGAAGCCGCATGGACGGCGATCATGATCGTCATCTTCCACGCGGTCGCGAAGTCTCTCCTCTTCCTCACGGTCGGTACCGCAGAGCAGCAGCTCGGCAACCGCAATCTGGAGAATTTCGATGGCATTTTCAATTCCATGCCGCGCCTTTCGCTTTGCATGGTGATCGGCATCTGCGGGATGTTCCTTGCGCCGTTCGGCATGCTGATTTCCAAGTGGGCCGCGATGAAAGCCTTCGTCGATGCGGGGCAGCCGCTGCTTCTCCTCGTCCTCGTCTATGGCTCGGCGACTACGCTCTTCTACTGGACGAAGTGGCTCGGCAAGATCACGACCTTTGTCCCGACGAATGAAAACCGCGAGAGAGGGATCCTTGGCGTCGAATGGACGGCGCTCAAAACGCTGGCGGCGCTGACGCTCATCGTCTGCGTGCTCTTCCCGCTCGTTTCTGAATACGGTGTCATCCCGTACCTTGCGCTCACCTATCACGCGACAGCGGAGGTCATCGCGCAGAGCAATCTCTGGATCATGTCGCTCATGGTCTTCCTCTTGGTCGTCCTGCCTCTTCGCTTCGGCAAAAGCCGCGAGAAGAAACAGGTCGTCACGAATCTTTCCGGCGAGAACCTCGGAAGCGACAATGCCTATCGCGGCGTCGGCGGACGTGTCGTCCCCGTCACCTTGCGGAACTGGTACCTCGAAAGCTGGTTCGGCGAAGACCGCATGAAGCTCTTAGGCTACACGGCAGCCCTTGCCTGCGTCCTGATGGAGCTGTCTTTGACCGTAGGAGGTGTATTCCATGTCTGACTTCCTGATGCCTATCGCAGGGGGTCTCCTGTACCTCCTCTTAGCGCCGATCCTCGGCGGACTGCTTGCCGGATGCGATCGCATCATCTCCGCCCGCATGCAACGGAGAAAGGGGCCGCCCCTCCTGCAGCCCTTCTATGATTTCCTGAAGCTGTGGGAAAAGCAGCCGATCGCCGTCAATAAGGCGGAAGGCTTCTACATCTTCGGCTTCCTTCTTTTCGTCCTTCTGACCGGCACCATCTTCTTCGCGCAGGGCGATATTCTGCTCGTCGTCTTCACACTCACCATGGCGAGTGTCTGCCTCATCATCGCGGCGTATGCCGTCGATTCGCCCTACAGCCAGATCGGCGCGGAGCGTGAGCTCGTGCAGACCATGGCATATGAACCGATGCTCCTCATGGTGGCGCTCGGCTTTTACCTCGCCAGCGGCAGCTTCTCCGTCGGGGACATCCTGACGGGTGCCCATATGAATATCCTGCGTATGCCGGGCATCTTCTTCGGCCTCTGCTTTATCCTTCTCATCAAATTCAGGAAATCGCCCTTCGATATCTCCATGTCGCATGAAGCGCATCAGGAGCTCATCGGCGGTCTCAAGACAGAAATTTCCGGCCGCACCCTCGCTGTCGTCGAGCTCGCGCACTGGTATGAGAATGTCTTCCTCTTCGGCCTCGTACTCCTCTTCTTTGCCTCGGATACATGGTGGACATGGCTTCTCGGCCTTGCCATCTGCGAGATCGTTTTCTTCGCAGAAATCCTCATCGACAACTGCTGCGCCCGCATCAAGTGGGAGCGCATGTTCGCCTCCACCTGGCTCGTCGGCCTCATGGCAGGATTTTTGAATATTGCATTTTTGATGTATTTTAAATAAAGGCTGTCTGGTTCAGGTTGATGGGTTCAAGTGAGCGGCGTCGCGCTTGGCGCCGCATATAAAATGGCGGCGAAGCCGCCACCACAAGTTTGAAAACAGGGATGCGTGGCTAGGGATTAGAGATTAGGGGTGCCGACTGACTGGGGACTGGTGACTGAAATGCCATCTTCGGGCATCGCCCTATTTATACTCCGCGGCGCTTCTGCTTTTTGCGCCGCACCACCATTTCGCATTTCTCATTTCTCATTCAAGCGAATCTTTAAAGAGCAAGCCGCCCCTCAGGCTCCCCCAGGAAACACCGGGCACTCATTTCATAAGGAGCAAACCCATGACCGATATCCTTCTTCTGGTCTCTGCCATCGCCATTCTTCAGGTGAGCGGAGCCTATGTACGCTATACGCCCTTTGCGGGCATCATGGACGACAAGACGAAACGCCGCCTTTTTTACACGGACTGTCTCGTACTGCTCTTCAATATGAGCTGGCAGATCCTCCTCTTAGACCAGTTCGGCGCCAATCTCTTCATATTTAAGTGCTGTCTTGCGTTCGGCTGGATGCCCTTCTTTCTCTCGATGCTTTTTATCTTCCCAACCGCCAAAGCCGCGCAGCTCTTCATCCTGGGCATGCAGGGCATCTACATGTTTGCCCTCCACGGCATGTCAGGCCTCTGCCTCCTTCTCCTATTCCCAGATAGACCATCGGATGATCTTATGACCCCGCATATCTTGATCTATGACCTCTTCTTTGCATTGACACTTCCCGGTGCCTACCGCGTCTTTTCCCCCATGCTGCCTTCGAAGCGCTTCATGAATGAAAAACAGCACACCTACTACATCGCCGTCATCCCGCTGCTCATCGCCATGACCGCTACGCCGACCAGCCTTCTTGGAGAGATGTGGTCTCCTGACAAATTTTTCGTCTGGTTCATCCTCATCATTTTCTTCATCGCCTTCGACCGCTACGTCATTCTGGAAAAGAAAGACTTCGAGAATTTGACGAATATCCAGAGTGCAAACCACCTGATGGAGAAATCCATTTCCTTCCTCCAATCCTATGCCCAGATCCTGCAGGATAACGGAAAAGAATTGTCCCTCTTCCGGCATGACCTGCGACACCGGATCCTCGCACTCCACGAACTCCTGCAACAAGGACAGACAGAAGAAGCCCTTGCCCTTTTGGAAAGCTCTCACGAAGACTTAGAGCGCACCGCCACCCACCCCTACTGCCTGAATCCGATCATCAATGCCATCATCTCTATCTATTTCGAAAAAGCGAAAGAACTCTCCGTCCGCACCAGCCATAAAATCTCCTTCCCGCAGAGCCTTCCCTCCATCAAAAGCCCGCTCGCCTACGTACTTGCAAACCTTCTCGAAAATGCCATCCAAGCCTCCGCCACCATGCCCAAAGAGAAACGCATCGTCGACCTCACGCTCCTTATGAAAGGAAATCAGATCGCACTCTCCGTCGTGAACCCATACGACACGCCCATCCGCTTTGATGAGAATGGCTACCCCAAGGCAGACAAGGAAGGCCATGGCTTCGGCATGGTCTCCATCGCCCGCTTCCTAGATACCCACAATGCCTATAAAAATTTCACGCAGGAGGACGGTATAGTACGCTTCGAAGCGTACTTCACCGTGGAAGATGAGTGACTGGTGACTGGTGACTCGTGACTAGGGATTAGGGATCAGAAAATTCATTTTACCGTTTATTTACATTCGAAAGATATAATAAGGATAAAAAGAACTCTCGCCTCACTCGAAATGACGCCTCGAGAGAGTTCCTAGTCACCAGCCACTCCTAATCCCTAGTCCCTAGTCACCAGTCACCAGTTACTAGTCATCATTTCCCCGAAAGGAGCTTCATCATGATCCGTCTTCTCTTTATCTCGCACACAGGAAATAATGAACCGCCGATGGCGCAATGCATCATGGATCACCTCATCCGAAAGACCGGTCTGACAGAAGCCCTCTCCGTCTCCGCCGCCTGCTTTGCCAAAGAAGGCGCATCCCTTTCCAAGGCGGCGCAGGAGACGCTCTCCGCCCACGGCATCCTCTATACAGAAAAAAAGGCCTTCCCCATCGCATGGAAGACCTATGATGAGTACGACTTCATCCTCCTCATGAACGATAAGAACCATCCCGACATCTTCAATACCATGGGCGGCGATGTCGATGAGAAGATCCATCTCCTCTCCGAATACGCCGGAGAAGAAGCCGATGTCCCAAACCCGCACAAAGGCGGCACCTTCGAAGACGCGTATGAGCTGGAAGAAAAAGCCTGCGAAGGACTTTTGAAGAAGCTCGAAGCATGGATACGGTGAGCCAGAGATGAGTAGCCAGGGACTCACGCCCCACACATGTGCCGCGCACCTCTCCGCTTTCCTCATCTGTCTTTCATACCGCCACTGCCCTATCCGCCCCTTCGGGGCACCTTCCCCTAGAGGGGAAGGCTGCGATACGGGAATACCCTCTTCTAAAAAGGCGGCGAAGCCGCCACGAGAGCCCTGAAGTTTGAAAGCAGAAAGAACATCTACCTCTTATGCGAATCCTCATAGGTTAAAGAAACGCTGATTCAACCAAGCAAAAAAGGAAGCCCTCACGAGCTTCCTTTTTTGCTTGTACTTTATTCCGCTTTCTCTTCCAGAATCCCCATGAACTGTTCTCCCGTAATGGTTTCCTTTTCATAGAGGTACTTCGCGAGTTCATCAAGCTTGCTGCGATGTTCCTCAAGGATCTTCCTTGCTTTCTCGTGCTGCGCCTTGATGAGATCGGAGACGGCCTTGTCGATGCGCGCCTGTGTCTCCGGCGAGCAGGAGAGGGTGGTATCGCCGCCTAGATACTGGTTCGTCACATTTTCCATGGCGACCATGCCGAATTCATCACTCATTCCGTACCGCGTAATCATCGCACGGGCCATACGGGTGGCTTTCTCGATATCGTTCGATGCCCCATTGGTGGACGTGCCGAAGACGACCTCCTCCGCCGCACGGCCGCCGGTCAGGGTGGCGATCTGGTCAAGCATTTCCTCTTTATTCATGAGGTAATGATTGCCCTGCTCCACCTGCATGGTGTAGCCGAGCGCCCCGCTGGTTCTTGGAATGATGGTGATCTTCTGCACCGGCGCGGTATGGGACTGCAGTGCCGCGACTAGAGCGTGGCCGATCTCATGGTAGGAAACAATGCATTTCTCTTTGTCCGTCAGGATCGCATGCTTCTTCTGGTAGCCGGCGATGACGACTTCGATGGACTCCTCCATGTCTTCCTGTGTCGCATAGGGACGATGGTCGCGAACGGCGCGGAGCGCGGCTTCGTTCACGATATTGGCGAGCTCCGCCCCCGATGCACCGGAGGCCATGCGCGCCACCTTGTCATAGTCGATGGCGGGCGCGGTCTTGATCTTTGCCGCATGGACCTTGAGGATCGCGACGCGCCCCTGAAGATCCGGCAGCGTGACAGGCACCTGCCGGTCAAAGCGGCCCGGACGAGTGAGCGCCGGGTCAAGTGACTCCGGACGGTTCGTCGCTGCCAGGATAATGACGCCCGCATTGTCTTCGAAGCCGTCCATCTCTGTCAGGAGCTGGTTCAGCGTCTGCTCGCGCTCATCATTGCCGCCCAAGGCACCGCCGCCGCGCTTCTTGCCGATGGCATCTATTTCATCGATGAAGACAATGCATGGCGCTTTTTCCTTCGCCTGCTTGAAGAGGTCGCGAACCTTCGCCGCGCCCATGCCGACGAACATTTCTACAAATTCCGAGCCGGAAATGGAGAAGAACGGCACTTCGGACTCGCCGGCGACAGCCTTCGCCAGCATGGTCTTGCCGGTGCCTGGCGGGCCCACGAGAAGGATGCCCTTCGGCATCTTCGCACCGATGTCTCGGTACTTCGTCGGATTATGCAGGTACTCGACGACCTCCTGCAGGCTGTCCTTCGCTTCATCTTCACCGGCGACATCAGCAAATTTGATCCCGTTCGTCGGCTTCACGAAGATTTTCGCATTCGATTTCCCCATGCCGAACTGCATCGCGCCAGGGCCGCCCATGTTCTTCATCAGCCGTTTATTCATGTACTGGCCGATGCCGAAGAAAATGAGGAGCGGCAGCACCCATGAGAGGAGCGCCGACAGGATCGGATTCATCGCTTCGACGATCTCTCCGGTGAAATCCGCGCCCGACTTGTGCAGACGCTCCACCAGCTCGGGGTCATTCATGATGGCGGTCTTGTACGCCTGCTTGTCATCCTTCTTCGTAAAGAGGATCTTGTCCTGCTCCACTTGGACCTTGTCGATTTCCTTGTTCTCCGTCATCGTCATGAAGGACGAGTAGTCCACTTCCTTCACCTGATTCTCGCGGAGCATCGGCATGAAGATCGAATTGAACAGGAAGATCGCAAGGAAGATTAAAATGTAATACGCCAGTATAGGCCGTTTCGGCATTTTGACTTCGTTCATAGCGTTTCCCTTTCTTTGAAATATATTTTTGACTATTGGTCAGTAGTTATATTATACGCCCTTTGGAAAGGAAATGGTAGGGGCGGGTGCAGGGGCAGCGGATACAGCAGAGAAGGCGTCGGCTTCGCCGCAAACATACCTATGACGATACACGCAGCCCCTTTTTCCTCTCCTTCCTTTGGAAGGAGGTGCCCCGAAAGGGCGGAGGTTGGCCGCGTGAAACGGTACTCCCACATTTGGGGAAGCCCCCCTCGCTTCGCTCGTCTGCCCCTTCCAGAGGAAGTGGCGAGAATGATTTTTTAGGAAGCACTGATTAAATCGTCGTCATTCGCGGTCAGGGACTCACGCTCCCCCACATATGCCGCGCGCTTCTCCGCTTTCCTCATCTGTCTTTCATGCCGCCTGTGCCCTATCCGCCCCTGCGGGGCACCTTCCCCTAGAGGGGAAGGCTGACGGTACGGGAATAGCGCCATCTCATAAGGCCTTCGGGCATCACCCGTTTCGTCATCCTGAGCGGCGAGAAACGTCGTATGTGAGATACCGAATGCCAGAACAGCTGCGACCTGAGCCATCGATCTCGGCGAAGCCGCCACGAGAGCCCTGAAGTTTGAAAGCAGGGATGAGGAATGAGTGGCTAGGGATCAGGAATCTCAAGTCACCAGTGACTAGTGACTGGCATGCCAGCTCATGGCATCGCCATGATTTATACTTCGCGGCACTTCCTTATTTTTATGCGCCGCACCACCATTTCGCATTTCTCATTTCTAATTTCTCATTCAATCGAAACTTTCAAACGTAATTAAGGGGGCGAGCCGCCCCAGGAGCTCCCCCTCTATCTGATCCCCCAGAACCGCTCCGTATTCTCCTTCGCGCATTTCGTGAGCACCTCTTCCGAGACGCCCATGTACTGCGCGAGCGTCCTCGCCACATACGTGATATTCTGCGGCACATTCGTCCTCGGCAGGTGGAATCCGCGCGGCGTGAGGTACGGCGCATCCGTCTCGATCATCACGCGGTCCAGCGGAAGGATCGTCACTGCCTCGCGCAGGTCATCCGCACGCCGCTCATCACAGATCCAGCCCGTGATGCCGATATAGAAGCCCATCGAAAGGAGCGTCTCGAGCGTTTCCTTATTTCCTGTATAGCAGTGGACGACAGAGCTCGGACAGATGGATTCGTGTCCGGCAAAGCAGGCGATGAAGTCCTCCGCTGCGTCCCGCTCGTGAAGGAAGAGCGGCTTCCCCAATTTCTCTGCGAGCGCGATCAGCTCCTTGAAGTAGTGGATCTGATTCTCCTTCCTGCTGTACATGCGGTCATAGTCAAGCCCCGTCTCCCCCACCGCCAGGATGCGGGGATTCGTAGCCAATATTTCCTCGATGCGCGCCACGTCCTCCTTCTTCGCTTCGTCGGCGCTGTGCGGATGGATCCCCGCCGTCCCGTAGACGTCATGAGTCTTCGTGAAATCATTCACGAGCTCATTCTCCTCCGCCTCCGAGCCTGTCAAAATGCACTGTATCCCCGCGGCGTGCGCGTCCTCGATGATCTTCTCCGGGTGGGGGAAGGATTTCGTAAAAAGATTCAGTCCGATATCGTAATAGGTGTATGGCATAAGTTGATTCCTTTCTTGGCTTTAGTCACTAGTCACCACTATTATATCCTACCAAGCCAAACAAAAAAGAGCCCTTTCGGGCTCTCACAATTCACGTGGAGCGGATGAAGGGAGTCGAACCCTCCTGTCCAGCTTGGGAAGCTGGCGTTCTACCGATGAACTACACCCGCATACTCATATGCATAGATGATACCACACTTTCCGCTCTTTTTCCAGTCTTCGGGAAAAGTTATTTAAGGAAACGACTCGTCAAGTCACCAGCAACAAAAAGGAGCTGTGAAGGAATGAATCCTCATTTCTTCACAGCCCCTTTTTACTTTGCTTTCATTTGGTTCAGGGTTCAAGGTTCAGGGCTCTCGTGGCGGCTTCGCCGCCTTTTTTAGAAGATGGTATTCTCGTATCGCAGCCTTCCCCTCTAGGGGAAGGTGCCCGAAAGGGGCGGATAGGGTGACTATGGCATGAAAGACAGCTGGGATAAGGTTTCCCGGTCACTCCTATGAGAGCTGCAAGTCCCCCGCGGCAGATTGAACGCGAAAATGAGATGATCGTTATTTCACATCGCCTTTTACGTGCAGCAAATCATCCCTTGATAGCTGCTTTCCCTTTCTTCAGCCAGTCCATGAGGAGCGGGGAGAAGGCGGAGAGGACGCAGAGGATGATGAGGCCCCAGCAGATCGGGGTGGAGAAGAGGATGGAAATGTCGTTGCCCGAAAGGGTGAGGCTTCTCCTCAGGCCGCGCTCGCCGATCGACCCTAAGATGAGGGCGAGGACGACGGCAGCGGTATTGAGGCCTATCTTACGCATGAGGTATCCCATGACGCCGAAGATGAACATGAGAACGACGTCGACGAAGCTGTTATTGATAGCGAAGGAGCCGACGACGCAGAGGACGAAGATGCACGGGATGAGGATGGCATCGGAAATCTTAGCGATGTGCGCGAAGATGCGGCAGCCGCCGAGTCCGATGAGGAGCATGAAGAACTGTACGATGACGAAGCCGGCAAAGAAGGTGTAGGTCATCGGCGCATATTTCGTGAAAAGCTCCGGTCCCGGCTGGAGGCCCTGGATGATGAGGCCGCCCATGAGGACGGCGGTGACGGATTCACCCGGGATGCCGAGAGTCAGCGTCGGAATGAGCGAGCCGCCGGTGACGGCATTGTTCGCTGCTTCGGAGCCCGCGACGCCTTCGATGGAGCCGTGTCCAAATTTCTCCGGTGTCTTGGAGAACTGCTTGGCCGTATTGTAGCCGAGGAAGCAGGCGATGGAGGCGCCCGCGCCAGGAAGAATGCCGATGATGTTCCCGATAAGCCATGAGCGGATGACGGTCGGCGCGACCTGTTTCAGTTCATGGGCTTTGAGCAGCACGGAGTCTTTGAATTTCACAATGCTTCCGCACTCCTTGATGGCTTTTTCCATGAGAATAAAGACTTGGGACATGGAGAAGAGTCCGATCATCGCGCAGGTGACATTGATGTCGTTGTAAAGCTCATCAACGCCAAACATGTAGCGCGCGGTCCCTTCCATCGGGTCCATGCCGATGGTGGAGAGGATGAGCCCGAAGGCGCCGCTCATGAGGCCCTTGACCATGGAGCCGGTGGTGACGCCGGCGATGATGGTGAGTCCGAAGAGGGCGAGCCAGAAATATTCCGAACTGCCGAATTTCATCGCAAGCTCTGCAAGGAGCGGTGCGAAGAAGTAGAGGGAAATGCAGGAGAGAAGCCCGCCGAAGAAAGAAGCGGTGCAGGCGATGCCGAGTGCTTTGCCCGCGCGTCCCTGTTTGGTGAGCTCATAGCCGTCGAGTGCGGTCGCAGCCGAAGCCGGAGTGCCCGGGGTGTGGATCAGGATGGCGCAGATGGAGCCGCCGAAGATGGCGCCGCAGTAAATGCCGCCGAGCATGATGAGACCCGTTTCTGCCTTCATCCCGAAGGTGAGAGGCAGGAGAAGCGCGACGCCCATCGCCGCGGAGAGCCCTGGCATGCAGCCGACAATGACGCCGATGGTGACGCCGATAGCCATCATGAGAAGATTCATAGGGTCCAGAGCATTACCGAAGCCCTGGGCCATCAGTGCTAATGTATTCGCATCCGTGTCATTTCCTCCTTAGAGCAAGTCTTCGATGAGCATGCCCATCGGAAGGGGCACATTCAGGAAGAGATCAAAGGTACCGAATACCAGCACCACCATACCGGCGAGGACCAGTAGAATGTAGAGCGGACGGATCTTGAAGAATTTCAGACAGAAGAGCAGGTAGACCAGGGATGCGGGATAGAAACCGACGAGGTACATCATGACAAAGTAGAGGATGAAGGCCGCAAACATGGTCCAGAATTGTTTCGGCATAAAGCCGTCGAAGAGGACCGGCATGTCGTTTTCCGAAGCTTTTTCTCTCCGGTAGTCACGCACCATCTGCCCCACGCGGACAGTGGTGAGAAGGAGCAGGAGCCAGATGACGAAGTGCGGATAGTGCCGCGCCCCGAGGGAAAAGCTCTGTGTCAGGTAGAGGAAAAAGAAACTGAAAGCGTACATGAAGCCGCAGATATAGATATCTGATTTCTTCATGAAATGGTTTGACTCCTTTGGAAAATGGGGGTAAGGATTCTGTGTTGGCTCATGGGGCGTATCGCCTTTTGCACTTGTCAACAAAAACTGGACACGAAACTAAAAAAATTAGGCATAAAAATTG
>OGQF01001034.1_pt1 | contig 21011 bp, 20 predicted proteins | sample 1553141 | NCBI WGS metagenome assembly OGQF01 (sample SAMEA2580005, study PRJEB22360) | human gut metagenome | biome: human gut; feature: human-associated habitat; material: faeces | place: Denmark | collected 2008/2010
CACTGAAAAATGCATAGGTAATGCTCTGATTTCATTCGCTTGCGGAAATTAGGATACTTTGTTTTTAAAGGTTTCTTACTTTTGTTGGGCACATCAATCATAAATCAGCACATCGTTCCGGCTCTCTACGATTTCTTTGCCGTTATTCAATCTCACGACAACGTCTTTGCCATAATCGCCCACGATATAGCCTTCACTGTGACCACGATAAGGGATGAGCAAAGTACAACAGCAACCGACTACATCGGTTATTTCTTCAAATTCGTATAACATAATGACTTCATTTAGGGTTATTGTTCCTTTGCGTAAATCACGATGCAAGGTTCAACCTCGGCTGCCTGACCGAAGAGTGGATAATAGGAAAACTCAGGTTGAGCTTCGCCGTCCACCTCGATGGGTGAAACCACTTGCACTTGCCACTGATTGACGAAATCATCTACCATCTTTATTTCTTCATCGGTCAACCCACTTGGGTCATCATTGATGAGATAAGGCAGGCTCCACTTAGGGATGTTCTCTGTACTTTCAAACTTTTGCATATCTGAGGCTTTTGATGGTTAGTAACGAATGTCCCATTCACCTTGTGAGAAGATGCGGAAACTTACATACTCATTGCAGAGCTCGTGGGTAAGCACACGGATGTAGATGCCCTGCTTGTCTTCAAGGCTTTCAATCATTTCATTGATGAGTGCCTCGGGGAAGTCCCACTTTGAATAGAACTCGCCATCTACATAGTCTTCACTGCGCTCCAGATAGCAGTCGAAGAACTTCTCATCCAAAAACTTCTCTACCTTTTCAAGGTCGTTCTCATTCTCTGTGCTGCAGAAAAAGAGGTTTGTTGCGTAATTAGCCATAGAAAACTGATTATATTAGTTCAACGATTTCATCTACCTTGCCAAATAAGATGGCTCTTAGTGAGGTCTTATCAATGGCATAATATTCGTGGATTTGCCTGAACTGCTTCACCCAATAAAGATGAACCGCATCGGTAAAGTCAAATTTCCAGCCCATCACTGGTATGCCACGACGGAAGTAGCTATTGCGGTTGATAGCCTCTGTGAGCCAATTTTTATCGGCTCTGCTCAACTTCTCACCGTCGTTCAGCTGCTCACGAAGTTGGTAAGCTTTGCAGCCCTTTAGGGTAGCCAATGCTGGCACGTCCCACTTTGCGAATTTTGTTGCGATGCCCATAAACTCAAACTTTTTATTTCCCTTATTTCGCTTCAGCTACTTTCGGGATTGATTAAAATTTTGTTGCCTCAAAAGGTCTTGTGGATCATCATGCAAGATTCTCTGGTCAAATACTACCCAAAGGGTGGAGATTTTATCAGAGACCACAGGCTTGACCTTGCGATGATGCAGACACAAGAAGTACCTTTGCAACCAAATTGCTATCAAAGCCCGGAAAGACGATGAAGAAGTATATAGGCTATATCAGCTAACTACGCTTCATTCAGAAAGCGTATTATATCGGTTCATATAGAGGAGTCGTTAGAGATGGATTAAAAGAGGTCTGGTAGTTATTTGGGTAGAACTTCGTTCATTCAATTACCCTATATAGTTTAACTCGTATGAATACATAGGAACTGAACTCTCTCTCTCTTGGATAGGCAACAATAAAAAAACGCTCCTGCGAATACAAGAGCGTTATGGTAACAATGAATGTGTATTGAGGTTAGTATTTCTTCAAGATATGCGTATCAATAGGAATCGCGTGATTGCCAGATGTGGTTTTAAGGTTCTTCACTACAGTATAAAGCGTAGAGTCGGCAAACCACTCATGAAAGGTTGTCATCACAAACTGAGCCGCTAATTGACCAGGCAATTTGTATTGGTATGCGATGTTCCATGCGAAGTTCTTCAATGAGATCTGCGTAATCTCTGGACGGCGTTCAATTTTCAAATCGGGTAGGGATAGTACTTTCTCATTTTTGACGAGGTATTCAACGCATTCACGGATTTGAAAGGTTTCATGCTCAGTTAGGCCAATTCGGCAGAAAGTGTCAGTGGTGTATTGGAGAATCTTCTGGAGCTTCAGCTCTTTCTGTTGGATAACTTCCTTGGCGAGCTCCTCTTGACTCTTCTCAAACTGGGAGTGAAATAGGTCGAGACGTTTCATTGCTATATCGTTATTTGTTGGTGACTTTGGTGTGTTGTTGACGGGGGTATCATTTGGACAAAGGATGTCTCCGCTTAAAAACTGTTGAGCCAAATGGGTAGCCACGAGTTTTCCCATAGCCGTGGTAAGGTGACGAGCATAGTAGAGCGTATAAGCGAACACAGGGGTAATAACGATGCTTGCTCCGAGTCCCCAGCTACACAGATGACAAAACTCAAAGGAAAGGCAGATGGCGAGCATGGCAAGTAGCCAGTTAGCAATGCCACTTAAAATTGGGTTTATACTTTGATTCATACTTCCATTATTCGATTAATTACCTCACAAAGGTATATAATGATAGGAAGGAAAAAGAAGAAAAATCAAGTTATCATACTTATGATTAAACAGAATTAAGAATGGCCTTCAAAATGGAATAACATATAGCAACATATAGAAAAAACGAGAAAACTTGTAATCAATGCTGGCATTATGGTGACATAGCATTTGATCCTGCAACAACCGCATAAAGACCTGCTAGTGCATGTTATCTTTCACCTCCCATAAGGCTAATCAAAAAACGCTTAGAAAGCGGCAAACATAAGAAACAATAGACAACTACACCATATAGCAACAAAGCCACCAAATAGCAGAAAAGACATGATTTAGCTATAAATATTTTCCGATGCTTTTAGATGTTTGCGGAAGGCTTGATTTTCCTTATTTTAATCTGTACCCTATTTGTACCAATGTTGATGTAAAGTATTGATAATCAAGCTGTGTTATCTTTGAGGAAGTCAAATGATTCCGATAAGGATACAGATTAAATAATAAGCAAGGAGGTGTGTCGTAATAAGGCTGCACCTCCTTTTTGTTCCTAACTATTCATAATAATCGACAACCACCCGACTTTCGCGCACCTTCTTACAATATGCACTCACCGCCTGATGCAAAGGATTGTTTTTATAAGAGGTCAATGCAGCATCATCTTCAAAGGTAGAAACAAGCACAGCATCATAAGCCGTTTCTGATTCATTTACGTTAACACCAACCTCCAATGATTGTATTTCAGGAATTTTTCCAACTAAATCTTCCAAATGCTCTTTCATCCAAAAAGCATTTTCTTTACGTGTCCGTCCTTCTGTCTCCGGCTTGAACTTCCACATGACAATATGTTTCAGCATAATTTCAAAATTTATCTGACACAAATATATAAAAAAAATCAGCCACTGAAAGTGACTGATTTCTGAGGTCGGTAGCAGAGTCGAACTGCTTTAGACGGTTTTGCAGACCGTTGCCTAACCCTTCGGCCAACCGACCGTTCTGCTGAATTGCGTTGCAAAGATATGACAATTTTATTAACTTCCAAAACAATCTGCAAATTATTTTTCCAAAGTGACACTTGTACACTTAATCTGCCCACCCAAAGGCGGATTCATCTTAGAAATTTTTACCTTGGCATAAGTCAATTGCGGGAAAGAGGCATACAAAGCATCCAACATCCGCATTCCAACATGCTCCAACAGATGCGAACGCACCATCATTTCCTTTGCGATTACTTCATAAGCCGTCTGGTAGCTTAAAGCATCAGCAATATTATCCGACGCAGCAGGATAATCACACTCATAATGCAAGCAAGCATACACAACAAACTTATTACCGACCACCTGTTCTGCTTCAAAACAACCATGGTAAGCAAAAAACTCCATTCCTTCGATTTCTATAATTCCAGTCATAACAAGAAAAACATTAAAAATTGACTGGCACAAAGATAAAATAAAAAATGAAAGGGTCGATTTCTCGACCCTTAATCATTTACTAACTACTAACCTAAACCATACAAACTTATGAAAAACAATCTTTTTTAAAGACGGTGCAAAGGTACTGACTTTTTTAATACAAACAACAGTCAAAATGTTAATTACAATTAAATTATTACTTATCACCACTCTTTATTACACAATACATTGAAAAACACGCACATAACAATCACATCAAAACAAATTTGCTCTTACATCAATTTTTTTCTTCAAAATATTTTGCAGATTACAAAAAATGCCATACATTTGCATCCGCAATCGACAAGATAGCACGGGTTCTTAGCTCAGTTGGTTCAGAGCATCTGGTTTACACCCAGAGGGTCGGGGGTTCGAATCCCTCAGGACCCACCCTAAAAAGGAAGTCAATCACGACTTCCTTTTTTATTTTAATTAGCATTGCTCCAGAATATCCATCCGCTCCCGCACTGTCAATTAGTCCAGATTATCAGCCATTAAGAAATTTCTCAAATGCAGATGTGTAATACCATTATCATCATTACGTATAACCCCTGGAGTCATTGAAATTACATATTTTGGATAATTATCTTTTATATTACGAAGATTTCCAAATTCTCGCTCTCTGGTTTCGTCATTTGCAATGATATATGAAGCCTGAATATAGATCCGTTTAGCACCTGCTTTCTTGGTACAAACAAAATCAATTTCACCTGCTTGTAGTTGTCCGACATTGACCTTGTAACCCAAGCACATCAAATGCTGATAGATGATATTTTCAATAATCTTTTCTATATCGCCTTCACGAGTGCCCTCTGCCTGGGCGTTTCTCAGCCCATGATCCTCAAAATAAAATTTGTCATTACTCTCAAAAATGCGTTTACCGTGAATGTCATACCTATTCACCTTATGAATAATATATGCATCTTCCAAATATTGTGTATAATCGATGACGGTATCAGGAGAAACAGATGTTCCTTGAGACTTCATAAACTTGGATATGCTCGAAGCTGAAATAATCTTACCTATGTTGTCTGCTATAAAACTTGTCAGTTTTTCCATGAATGGTACATTGCGGATATTGTTTCTTGAGATTACATCCTTTAATAGAACAGTGTTCAACACATCCTTTTGATACTCCATCGCATCATCCTCATTCAATCCCATCTTAACCAGTCCGGGAAGGCCACCAAACTGGATATACTTAGCCAATGCATCGTCTCCGTCTTGAAAATTATGAAACTGCAGAAATTCTTTATAGCTCAAAGACTGTACATGAATCTCTTTATATCTTCCGCCAATAATCGTACTGAGTTCCTTACTCAACATTTTGGCATTACTTCCGGTAACGATTACTTCAGCATCAGGTTCCGTTCTATAACTTCTTACGCTACGCTCAAAGTATTCAATTTCTTGTACTTCGCCAATGAGAATATAATTCATCTTGCCCGTTTGATAATGGGCATCAATATAAGCATTCAAATCCTGATAGGTCTTAATGTGATCAAAACCCTTCTTTTCCTTATCTACATAGATGACATTGTTATTCTTATCCTTCGCTTTGATATCACGAATCATCTTCAGCATATAACTTTTACCAACACGCCTCTGTCCGGTCAAAACAATAATCATGTCTTTACCAAGATATTTCTCCACTTTACTCAGATAATGCTGTCTAACTATTATTCCCATGTCGTTTATATTTGATAACATTAGCACATGTACTAATTTTATCGATTATAATCGATAAAAGCTATATATTATTTAATTTATCGAGTATAATTGAAGAATACACTTGTAGCAAACTAATTAACGAACTATTGAAATATCAAAACAATCAAACTATATTTGTAGTATTATGTGGAAAGAAAAATTACTTACAAACAAAAAGGAGGATATATTTACTGTGGTGTCTTACCCCTAAAGGCAAACAATGGCTAAAGTCAAATCACCTGATTTGAATATTAAGTTGTCTTCCATTACTATGTATTATTTGTTTTTTTGAAGTATATCAAACTTACAAAACAAAATAGAGCCAGCATCGTTTGATACTGGCTCTAAAATCCTTATTCACAAATACAATTAAAACTTATGGAATGCTCTAACTCTATAAGGAATATTTTGACTTTCTGTACCTGTATTAAATCCACCATAATAAAAGCCTCCCACTCGAACTCTACCCGTTGCGGAAAGTGTCGATGACAAATAATAATTCTTGGTAAACAAATCACCCCAATTGATTTTTATCTCAGATTTCAAAGTTGCATCAACCGGACAATTTCGAATAGCTTCATTAAACCGGCCAACTGTTTGCTGCTGATTCTCCTTAAAAAGACATGAAGCAAACATTTCCAATGTATTGGATGCTGGCATTTCCCAACCCATAATTCCATCTTTATTTTTATCATTACACCATTTCATTGCAGGGAAAGCTTTCAGTGTTGGGTCAACAGCTAACACACCTTTCAAATTCACAGCAGCATCAGTTTTACTCTCCGATGCAGGCCAATATGTCCCCATTGGAGCCGTGCACCACTCTAACTTCACCTCATCCAACGAAACGATCCACCCATGCTGTCCAGTTTCATCCACATCAACAACAATACCTTGAATACCTTTCCGATTATAAAAATCAAACAATTTATAAGTCGGTACAGATTCTATGGCATCTCCCATTACCAAATTTCCACTATCCTTCCAATCTGAAATTTCCTTTATCGTAATGAAACACTCTCCCTCTTTAATCAACACATCCAAAACTATTTGTTTTCCTTCCTCCAACATCAAGTCTTTATCCCCACTCCAAGAATAACAATAGTTACCCAAAGTACGTATCTCCAAAAACGGCTTGCCACTTTCTAGCAGTTGAGGAACAACTATAGCTTCTCTAGCAATCTCATACCCTTGTGGTACCTCAAAAATTTCCGCAGAGACGATATCTGCCAATTCTCCTGTCGGAGTCAGTTTACCTGTGCCCAAATCAACCTCTGCTTGTGTCCGCGTATTCTTAATAAACACCTCTGCTCCCAAAAAACTTCCAGGAGTATCAGAATCGCTTCGAACATGTAAAATCACTTTACTCATCAAATGGCGAAACGCCAAATTTATAGGAGCATTCGTATATTTACCGCTATACTTCGTCCATAACAAATCACTTGCCCTATTCCCATCTGGATTCTTACCACAACTGTCTTGCTTCAATTCAACAGAAAAAAGATAAGCTTCTGGGTTATTCATCGCATCAGACGAATAGGGATAATAACCATATACAACAAGATTATCTTGTCCTCTCAAATAAGTACGAGGCTCTGACACCAACCCTCCTGCACTTTGAAGAAAACAACTATTCGTGGCAATATCAGCATTTTTCAATTGTCCGGCGACTTCCTGCGAAGACAACCATAATCCGACACCCTGACCGCCTTGAAACCGATAAGAGGCTTCATTTTCCTGCATCCCGTCAACTAATGCTGACAAATAAAGAGGATTTGTAACTTCTGTTTCCGAATCATCATTATCACAAGCTGTAAATTGGAATAGCCTCAACCACAGACACAAAATGCATAATTTTCTAAATTTCATATCCCTTCACTATTTTAAGTTAAGCTCAAACTTTTGACTAGAACCAGATTGCAATGTCATATCCTTAAAAGTATATACATAATTTACACCTTTATCATCAATCTGGAAAGTAGCAGTACCTCCTACAAATTCTTGGGCTGGTAATATCCCTTGGTATGCATGCGTTGAAGGATTTGTACAAAAAAGCTGAACACGTCCCGTTTCCATAGGTGTTTGGATGCCAGTTCCTAAATTGACAGAAACTTTCGTACACACATCCGCAACCGCCAATGCCGCATCTGGCGCTATATCCCCTCCTTCACGAATCAATTTGACATCCAGCAATGCAAACAGATGAGAAAAACTCAATTCCACAACACCTTCTGTCAATCCTTGCGTATTTGCAGACCTCAAAAAATCCGATAATACCAAAGCCTGTTCGTCAATTTGATTTTTCTGAACAGCTAAAATTATTGACTCTGGGTTCTTCACCTCCTCTTGATAGGGATAATAAGCATAGAAATCCAATGGTGTACCATCTTGTGCCCATACCACCTTATCAATAGCCGAAGCAGGACGCCAACCTTCGGCTGTCTTCACCCATTTTACATTATGAGCCTGATTATTTTGGCTTCCAGGTAAAGCAGGCTTATTTACATCAACACGTTTCACTGCAAAAATACCTATAGAATCTCCTATATCAAACACCATTTTGCCCGAACGGGTAGGTACTGATTCACAAACTCGAAAATCTACTTCTAACGAATCATCCACATGCTCCATCGATTGTTCACAAGCTTGAAACGACAGAGCTATCAATAATATTTTTATAAATCCCAAATACTTCATACACGACTATTTATAAACTAAATACCTTCCAAACTTTCTAATGCCTTAAGAGTTGCTGCATCAGAAGGACGTGTCATATTGCTATTAATCACTTTTCCTTCTTTATCAAGCAGGATAAAACGAGGGATTCCTGTAATATTATAATCACGCGCAATCTGTGCTTCCGGTCCTCCCCACAGTTGAATTCCACCCAATTGTTCTTTTTCAACCATCTTTATCCAATCTTTTTTGCGTGCATCCAAGGAAATACTCACAAAATGAATATTTCTGCCTGCAAATTGTTTTTCCAATTTTTTCAAATGAGGCAATTCACCCCTACATGGACCACACCATGTTGCCCAAACATCTATATAAATATATTTACCTTTCAGGACTTCCAAACTGACAGGTTTTCCATCTATATCAACATAAGGAGCATCTGCAGAAGCAAGAGCCTCACCGGCCTGCATTTTTTTCCAACTTGAGTTGACTCTTTCCAGTTCTTCTCTGTAAGCAGGATTTTTAACATATCTATCATAAATCTGTTGCACACTTTTTAAAGGGGCTCCTTGCGAACCTTCTATATAAACCAAGGCCATCCCATGCACCATATCTTCCAATATACGAGGATTTTTAAAATAAGCCAATAAAAGTTTTACTCGCTTTTGAATTCTCACTTCCCAATCATCTCCTAAATCGTCAAGCGACAGAATCCCTATTGCATTTTTGACATAAAACCGATAGGCTTCACAATCCCAAAGAGCTTCATCATCCACCAGTTCTTTTTTGACAAATTCTTTCACTATAGGAGTATCTTTCTCTGGAAGATACATAATATTCACTTGATTACCGCCTTTCCAAAAATGCTGAATCGGATAACGTGTTGCCGGTTCTATCAATTTATAATAATTCCTCAACAATTCCTTTTTTTCAAATGCCTTATCCAATCTATAACGCTGAATGACTTTACGGTTATGTTTCTCCAATTGAGCCAACTTCTTCAAATACTCCTTCTCTCCTAAAAGGAAATCAGCATCTTTCATAAACTCCAATTGACAAGTATTCAAATATTGATTGCTTTTAGCATTTGAACCGTCATAAGCAAACTCCAAGTGCTGAAGGTTATATTCACCTCTTTCATTAGGAATTGCTGTCAAGATCAAATCAGTTCCAGGTTCAAGATATAATTCATTTGTACTAAGATCAATATGCAATGTAAAATATGCACCCTGTTCTAAGGGCAATGTAAACGTAGCCGTACGAGTTTTTTCTGTAGAAATCTCCTGATCAAAATTATTTCCTTTCAATCTTACAGCCTTACCCATCCCATATTTACCCAAGTTTACAGTTAAAGTTGTTGTTTTTTCTTGTGCCACCAATTGCAAAGTAAAAAACAACAATACTGCAATTGAAATAAAAAAACGTGTTTTCATATAAAGTAGATTTAAATATATTATTATCGCTTATCTTCTGATTTTCCGGTAAATGCAAATTTAGATTTATACATCCAACGAGAAGGGCAACGCTCCAAATGCATTCTAATTCTCTTAATCTGATCGCGACTGATAGAATTTTTATAGCTATACCTGTCCATTACATTATAAGATGTGAAATATAAAATACCTGGTTCATCAATATTATTCTTACTAGTATTTTTAAACACGGAAGAATTATCTTTCCAATAATAAGGGGTATCACTACAATAATCCGTATCTCCATCTACAAAATTTGTTTGTCCGTATCCCTCAATTACCTGAGTTGTTAACAAACCCAAATATTGTGCCATCACAGCTGAAATTTCAAAATAATCAGCTTGGCGTTTAGGATTCACAAAATAGGACATATTAATAAAAAAACCAACATCCGTAGCTTTTGCAGGGAAAGGATATGGAGAAACCTGCGCATCAAGTCCTGGGATAGGCTTCGCATTACGATCTATTACAGTCGGTACACGCGCAATAGAAGCAGCCCCTTGAGGATTATTAATAAGCCAAATATTCAAATAGTTATTAAAACTATACATTAAAGCACTTTGCTTCGAAAAAACATACTCCAGATAATCATCATCCTTTTCAAAAGTCACAGAACTAGGAATCTCATAAGCATGATATCCAGGATTATCCAATTTAATCCCATTGTCATTATATATAGCTGGACGGAAAATTATTTTCGCACATCCACCGTTGGGGTCTGTTGTAACACTCCCATTAAACACATTATTCAATCGCTCGATATTTTTATATACCACCTCCGGAGTAATTTTAATCGGAGCAATACTTGCCTGTTTTGTCGGATTCAGCACATGAAATACAACAGGAATCACCAATGTATCGTAATTCTCTTCCAGCAAGGGACGGATGGTTATTTCCACTTCATTACTAACCAGTTCACCTGCTTCCAGATGGAATTTAACACTACGTTCTTTCGCATCATCGGTTGAAAAACTAAAATCCGGATATTCCTGACCGAATTCATCTACAAGTTTAAACAGTCCTTGCGGCAAAAGATCATTAGGAATCAATGACGTATCACGTCTCAAACCACCGACATACACAGCACTATCTCCGTCATAAGAAGGTGTATAATCCGGCAGTTCCAAAATATTATAAGCTTCTGCATAAAATTTCATTTTCGCCGTTCCATCCGGCAATAACATATTATGATCTGCTTTTAACCTAATCAGTTTTACATTCCCCGCATCAACTGAATTATCATAAGAGAAATCTTCAGTTTCTTCACAAGCAAATATAAACTGCATCATCATTATTATATATAATACCTTTTTCATGTTACAACATTATAAAATTACTTTTATCAATTAAAGCTGGTCCAACCAGGATTTTGGCTAATATTATTATAATCCAACTCAACATCCGTAGGTATTGGTAAAGCATAACGATAATCATCTGCTTTTAGAGTATAAATCTGTACATCTTCATCTTCTTTAGAATATCCTTCTCTGGTACAAGTAACTCCTAATCTTTTCATATCCAACCAACGCGAACCGTATTCAAAACACAACTCCTTGCGGCGCTCTTTCAGTATTTCATCTAAAACATTCATTTCTGCCTGCTCTTTATAGTCTGGAATTCGAGCCATTCTAAATGTTTTCAACATTTTTGCAGCATCGGTTTCGTTCCCCTGTCGGCATTTGGCTTCAGCATTCAACAAATAAAGGTCTGCTTTACGGTAAAGGACCAATATATCAATGACTGGTCCCCAACGGCTCACAACAGGCTTAGCAATATACTTAGCAATCAAACCATTAACATCCGTTTCCTTAAACCATGCTTTACGACGAATATCACTTTCATCATACAGAGACCAAAGCTCTTCACCAACCTGCTGGGCATTGTTCAAACCCCAAATTCCTGTAAACTGATTACCAACATTACAAAATCTTCCTGTTGCTAATTTTAAAGCACAATAAGGATTATCCGTAGCATAACTGATATTTTCTGCAGAAAACAAATCGGTAAGCACTTCTGCATTATCTTCCGGAATATAAGAAGCTATCACTTCTTCCGAATACTTTTCTGCCATCTCCCAATCACTGTCCTTTGCTGCAGCAGAACCTGCCCGGAACATATAAACTTCAGCCAAAAACGACTTTATAAAATCAGGCGTATAGAAAAAATTCCATTTCTCACTTGCAGATGTATATGATGCAACCTCCTCTACTTCTTTTATAATCACATCATAAATGTATGTTTGAGAATATCGGCCACTCGGTGTCGTATTTTCAGATGACAAGTTTAAAGGTATGCCTAATTTATCGTCACCATATGGAGCAAAAAACTGGAGCAATTTGAATATATTCCATGCTCTGATCAATTTTGCCTCACCATTTATAGTTTCAAACTCCACTTTAGTAGGACTCATGTTTGCCAAATCATCTATTATAGAGTTCATAAATCCAATTGAAGCATAACCATTGGTCCAGATAGATGATGCTAAACTGATACCCTTCCAATCTACATCTTCATAATACAAATTCATACATTTAGCATTTATATCAGAATGGTCTTTGAAACGAAGCACATCTAGATTATCCTCATACAAACACAATTGTGCATTAATATCATTATAAAAAGGTAAAGATAAAGCAGATGGTCCATACGCTGGCAACGGAAGAAAAGCATAAGTATGTCCCGCCCAATATGCAAGCAACTCTGATTTTACATCTTCAACACTCAAAACAACCCTTTGATTTTTAGGCACTAAATTCAAATAGTCTTTACAAGAAAATAAACCTAAGGTAAATATCAAAATAAATATACTTATTTTCATAATTAATATTTTAAATTCCAACACTTAATGAAAGCATATCTTTCCGAGAGTTCCGATATCCAAATCCACCAAAATTCTCAGGATCAATGCCTTTATATTTTGAAAAAGTAAATATATCCCGAATATTCAAGTTAATTCGACAAGATTCCAATAATATTTTACGGCAGATTTTTGCTGGTAAATGATAGCCTAAAGATATCTCAGAACATTTCAAAAAATTACCACTTTCCAATTTACGATCATACCAATCACTTTGCAAAGATGTACTCATTCCTGTTGAGTTATATCCTGGAATATCAGTAATATCACCGGGTTTTCTCCAACGATTAGCTTCTTGCCTCAAAACATTTTGAGCAGCAGAAGCAATATTTCCCGAACTAGCAACAGCAAAATAAGCGGAAGTAATTTTATGCCCTGCCATAAAAACAAAACGGCTAGTCAAAACCAACTGCTTCCAAGTTAAGGTTGTTCCAAATCCTCCGGAAAAAGGCGGATAACTGTCTCCCAAACTTTCCTTGATTAACTTCTTGTCATTTCTATTGGATTGGTCATCCATATCCAAAACCCACGTTCCATCTTCTTGCTGAAAACCGATGGGATTCTTTCTGTTTGCATTATCTACATAAGCTAATGTATGTCCTGTTAAAGGATCTATACCAGCAAATCGATAACCAATCCATGAATTTGCAGAAGTTCCCTCTACAGGTTCAGTACGGGCAGATCCTATCGGGATATCCTGAATTGTTTTATAATAAGATTCTAAAATCTTATTTCTATTTACAGAAAAATTCAAAAAGGTACTCCATGCAAAATCGCCTTTCCTGATATTTATACTATGAAAACTTAATTCCCAACCATAATTACGAACAGATGAACTATTATAACGAATCGAACTAATTCCAACGGAAATGGGTAACGTTTTCTGGTCTAACAAATCTCTCGTTACGTTATTATAATAATTTACTGTAGCACGAAGACGATTCTTAAAAAAAGCCAAATCAACACCTAAACTACGATCCTCTTTTTTCTGCCACTTCACAGAAGGATTTTTAGGTGTTATAAATGAAGGTACCAAATTATCCATAAATTCCGAATTCATACTATAAGTAAGTACATTAAACGGGAGAGCCTGCTTATCAATACTACCAGTATATCCATAAGAGAAACGCAAAGCCAATTCATTTATCCAATTCTGATTCCTCATAAATTTCTCATTATGAATATTATATTTAAAACTTGCATTCCACAACGGAGAAAAACGATTTTTACAACCAATAATATCAGCCCCATCCATACGGACACTACCAGAAATAACATATCTATCTTGGTAGCTGTAACTCGCAGAAAGAAAAAATGAGACACTTCTATTCCGACTCTCACTTCTGTCCATTAAATTCGTGATCAACTTCTGAACATAACTAATTTTATCCTCACCTATTTCGGGGATAGAATACAACCCTTTCTCTTGATCGTATTCTGGGAAAAGCGTACTATTATTATAGTTTGTCGATTCTGAAATTTCATGTCCCAAAAAGAGATTCAGATAATGGTTCTCTCTAAAAGAATGCATAAACTCCAACCTGTTTTGCCATGTATAATGCCGACTTCTACCATCTCTCTCTGTCAACGATCCTTTATTCAATTCATCAGGAAACTCGCTATACAACTGACGAATCCATGCTCTTTTTTTCGCCGTATAAGTACCTGCCCCTAGAATAGTTTCAGTATTACTAAAACTATTGGAAAGAGAGCCAATAGTTGTAAATTTCAGATTATCCAAGATTTTGACATTTAACTCCAACGACATTGTATTACTAAGCGTATTGATACATGTTGTATTGTTATATAATTCTTTCAAAATATTAAAATCATCCTGATACCCGTCTTTTAACGAACTTAATTGATAAGCATAGGAGCGATCATATGCATAGTTGCCATTTTCATCATAAGGTTGCTCATAAGGATTAGCAAAGGTTGCATAATGCAAAATACTGACTCCAGCGTCCGAATCCCTATCTTTGCGTACATTCGAAGAAAGATTAAAAGCAAATGAAATCCTTTTGTTCAAATCATGCGAAAAACGCACCATCGCATTCCAATTACTATATTTATTTGTTGGCACAACCCCTCTACTTTCGCGAATTCCAACACTGATATAATAACGATTTTTATCAGTGCCCCCAGAAAATGAAAGATTATGATTATGCGAAAACGGATTCTTAAAAATCACATCATACCAATTAGTATTTATTTTACTTAGCCGCGCTATTTCTGCTTCTGCAGCACCTTCAGAAATTTTTCCAAGGTCCGCATCCTTCAATAAAGTAATGACCCGTCCTCCAACAGCCAAATTAGGAAAATCTTCATACACACTTCTCTCAAAAGCAATCTTTTCTTGCGTATTCATCAAATCCAATTTAGAATGTGGAGCAGATTCTACCGAAAACGTAGAAGTCACACGGATTAACGGAGCTCCCTCACGACCTTGTTTACGTTTTACAACAATCACACCGTTAGCGGCTTGCGAACCATATATTGCTGTTGCAGCAGCATCCTTCAATACGGTAATACTTTCTATATCCTCCGGAACTAAATCATTTAAATTCCCATAAAAAGGGACACCGTCAACAATCCAAGTAGGAGTCATATTGCCATACAAAGAGTTCAATCCCCTTATACGTATCTCGGGAGTAGCTCCTAATTTTCCGGAAGTACTACGCGTACTGACACCTGCCATAGCTCCTTTCAATATATCACCGACTGACGAATATCCTTTATTAGTGATATCTTTTGCAGAAATCATCTCTACGGCTCCTGTCATGCGTGTTTTGCTAATTGTCTGATAACCAGTTGTCACCGTAGCCTCTTCCAGCACAGTAACACTTTCTTTCATCACAATGGAATTCATTCCTGCCGTACACGCCACTTCCAACGGCTCCATACCCACAAATGAAAACAGCAAAACATGCTCTTTACCTTCTGGTACTGAAATGCTGAATTTACCATCGATATCTGTTGTAGTTCCAAAACTAGACCCTTTCAACCGTACTGTAACGCCAGGAACCGGACTCCCATTTTCATCTTTAACAACACCTTTAAATTTTTGAGTTAATACTTGTTGTTTTACTTGCATTTGTTTTTTCCTCAATACTATGATATGTCCCTCTTTGGAAAATGTCAATCCTAACGGATTTAACATATTAACAAGAACATCATCCAATTCTTGCTCAACAGCCCGAAGCTCTACAAATTGTTCAACATTGATTTCATTTGCATTATAAACAAAATCATAGCCTACTTTAGACTGCAAATTCTTCAAAGCTTCCCTCAAAGGGACTTTTCCTAGCTGGAGTGTTAATTTTTGCCCCAAAACAGATATGTTAACACATATCATCATGACAAACAACAAACTCCAAAGCAACATTCTTTTTTTTCTCATAAGTTTGTGATTTTTAAATATACATTAGCTCATAGCCCTATAAATACTCTTTTTCAATCAAATTCAGTTACCCGGCAAAATCCACAACGTCTGCCCGTCTATTTCAAATTGAATTTTACCGGTTTTCTCCAATGCCTTTAAAATTGTATTCAAATCTGAGGAACGCCGCAAATTGCCGCTGATTTTTAAATCTGCTATTTTCCCCCCACGATATTTTACTCGAAGTCCATACCAACGAGCAAGCTCTTTAGCCACTTGATATAAAGATGCGTTTTCAAATATAAATTTTCCCGAACGCCATGCAGTATAAGCTTCCAATCTATCCGGGCGATACAAAGAGATTTCACCACGCTCATATATTCCTAATTCACCAGGAGTCAATCCCACACTGCGTCCATTGGCCACCATTAATATTTTTCCCTTTTCCAATAAAGCTTCCACCTTACCATCATCTTCATAAGCCTTTATGTTAAAAGAAGTTCCCAATACTTCTATGTTCGTATTTGAGTTTAACTCTACAATAAAAGGCCGTCCAACATTTTTACTCACTTCAAAATAGGCCTCCCCTCTCAATCTGACACGACGGAATTCCTTATAAAAACGTGTAGGAAATTGTAATTCTGTAGCAGCATTCAGCCATACCTGTGTTCCATCTGCCAATGATATATGATACGTCTGACCCACTGGAACTTTCAGTACATTCCATGCAATAGCAGAATCTCTATGCAACTCAGCAATTTTACCACATGCCAATCCTTTAAGAGAATCATTGACAATAATACCTGCATTCCCCCTAAAAACTTCTCCACGCTGCTGAGCCAGATTAACTACCTCTCCATTAGCCAGAGTCAATGAAATATAATTCCCTTTTTCTGTTTCCGCAATTGTTATAGTAGTTTCTTGTCTGGTTAAGAGCAATATTCCTACCATAAAAAAAACAACGACAGAAGCAGCAATAACAGACAATCTCACATAAAGCCGTAATTTTCTTCGCTTTATTTTTACGGCAACGACAGATTTAGCTTCCTCAACATTCCCTACAATTCCATCGCCACACGCTCTTCCCCATAGAGCAAGCTCCTCCAACAACTGTTTGTGTTCAGAAGATTTCAACCATTCGATCACCTCCAAATCATCCAATTCATTCCGATGATGGATTATTTGTAATGCATACTCTATCTCTTTCTCTTGATAAGTCATATTCTTTTCTTTGTGTATAATACAACCTACCCATCAAAATGACCGACACAAAAACTATATTTTTTTCAGATTTCTATAAAAAATAATAACACCAGCTCCTGTTTAAGCTCACTACGCAAAAATTTCATCGCACGTAAAAGATGCGTTTTAACAGTACTTACCGAAATATCCAATTCCAATGCCACATCCTTATACTTTTTCCCTTCTACACAACATTTCCTTACAACCTCCTGCTGTTTTTCTGGCAACAAATTAAATACCGACCTTACTTTTTCCAGTTTTGCCTCATATTCATCCCATTCTGACTCTTCTGTATTCAGCTCACAACTTTGATATTGTTCATACTGCTTGACAACAGATTGATGTTTTATATAATTCAAAGCATGGTTTTTAGCTATTATAAAAAGATAAGATTTTACTGATTTTTCAGGATCCAACATCTTCCTTCTATCCCACAAGGTTAAAAAAACATCGTTAACAATATCTTTTGCTACTTCTTCATCACGTATCAAGCCATATACAAAACTTATCAACCCCTGATAATAAAGGTCAAAGCACTTCATATAATATGCATAATCGAAAACAGAAGTCATATATTCAATAAAGGTGAAGTAACTATGACAAAAGTATTTTTTATTTTCACATTATCAAAAAAAATATTGTCCTGACTATTTTCAATGGTTTTCCATAAAAATTCACAACACACATTCACATACAATCGTCCCACTTTTCTTCTGCTTCTCTCCCACTCAAATGCATCACAAACATATATCAAATATAACACAACTATAAGACAAAGATAACAGACTGTTATCTTTGATATAGTTTTATGTTGAAAATAAGTTATCGCAAAGCGAGAGAAGATAATACGATCTGCCAACCAAAAATATTTTTTATTCAAGCCCGCAAAAGGGTAATCAAATATTTATTAGTTTTGTAATATGATACTGCAATATATTTATCACAGCGGATTTGTCATTAAAGGCATGAACTTTGCCTTATTGATTGACTATTATATGGACACCCCTCAACGATATGTCCATGAACACTTTTTACAATTTCCCGGTAAATTATATATTCTTGCCTCACATGTACATCCCGACCATTTTAACCCTGAAATTCTCGAATGGCAAAATGAGCGACCAGATATACAGTATATCCTTTCTTACGACATAAAACGTAAACTACGCCATAGCACAGTAAATGCTGTTTTCTTAAAAAAAGGAGAAATGTGGCAAGATGAAGAATTAACGGTACAAGCCTTCGGCTCAACAGATGTAGGAGTGTCTTTTCTAATTGATGCCGAAGGAGAACGTATATTCCACGCCGGAGATCTCAACAACTGGCATTGGGAAGAAGAATCAACACCCGAAGAAGTCTGTCTGGCAGAAAAAGCCTGGCATCAGGAACTCGATACCCTTGCTAAAGCTACCGACCATATCGATCTTGCCATGTTTCCAGTAGATCCACGTCTAGGCAAAGATTACATGAGGGGAGCCAAAGAGTTTATAAAAAAAATCAAGGTACATCGGTTTGTACCCATGCATTGCTGGGATCAATACGACAAAGCCAATGCTTTCCGCCCGTTCATCGAAGCCACAGGAGGGCAATTTATCAGTATTCCAGAGAGCAATAATCTGCAATAAAACACAACAATAAATATAAAAGACATGAACATCAAAGCAAAATTCGACCATTTTAATTTTAATGTTTTAGACTTGGACAAAAGTATACGGTTCTACGAACAAGCCCTTGGCTTAAAGGAAGTGAAACGTAAAACAGCAGCTGACGGCTCTTTTATTTTAGTGTATATGGGAGAGGAAGAGACAGGCTTCTCTTTAGAGCTAACCTGGTTGCGTGACCGGACTGAACCGTACAATTTAGGTGACGAAGAATTCCATCTTTGCATGAGAGTAGCCGGAGACTATGATAAAATACGGGAATACCACCGCGAAATGGGATGCATCTGCTATGAAAACACCGACATGGGGTTATATTTCATCAACGACCCGGACGGATATTGGATAGAAATTTTGCCCTTGAAGAAATAAAATCATCTTCTTCCGGTTCAAAATCTTCAGGAATACTGCGCTGGAGATGATATGTAATATAAAAATTCCGGCGCAGGTTCTCTAAGTCATCCAGCAAATAGTCATAACGATCGTCCTCTTCGCAAAAATCTTCTATTAACGCAATTAGGGAATATTTATCAAACACTAAATCCAATTGTTCAGAATCTCCCTGCGGCAACAAATTATAGAAAAAAGAATTAAAGCTACCTACCCGAATGTAGTCTCCCCAATAATAAAAATCATACGAGAACGTCTCCATTCCCGGATATTTCACATCAATATGTCTTTTATAAAACACTAATTCATCCCCAGGCAAGAAAAGCAGTTTCTCTTCTTCCAAAAGGCTACGTACCAACTCTTCCAACTCCAACGTCGCAAAAGGAATACGAAATTCATAATGATATTCTATATCATAGACATACCAAGAACCTTCACGAAACACCCCTTCGTAATCTTTTGATTCACTGCAAGAAAACATAGAGAATCCACAGAAAAGCAGCAATAAAATCTTCAACGTCTTCAACATCATGCACTTTTTATAAAGTGACAAAAATACAGATAAAAAATGGGAAATCACTACATTTGCATCAGTACAAACCAATCGCAACCAATACATGAAACCCAATACTCCATTTTCCAAAAAAATTCTAATCATAGGAGCAACCTCCGGAATCGGCAAGGCATTAGCCATGATGTACCTAAAGAATAATACTACAAACATTGTCGGCATAGCCGGGAGACGCACTGAAAAACTGAAAGAAATATATGATTTACATCCTACAAGAGTCAGGTATCGCCACATGGATGTATGTACAGAAGAATGCACAACAATCATGCAAGAACTCTTAGATGAAATGGGAGGAGCAGATCTTATCATTTATTGTTCCGGAACCGGAAGCCATAACGAAGGTCCCGCACTACATCCGGAGACAGAAATGCCGGCAGTACATACGAACGTAGTCGGTTTCACCAGAATCATCATATATGCCTACAACTATTTCCGCAAAACAGGCGGCGGACATTTTGTCACCATAGCCTCCGTTGCCGGAATACGCCCTTTACGACAGGCACCGGCATACAGTGCCACCAAACGCTACAAAATACATTATACCTCAGCATTGGCAGCTATGGCGCACCGGAACAAAGAAAATATCCGTTTCACTACTATCAAGCCAGGATTTATTGACACAGAACTCCTGCACCGAAAATATCCGTTCATGGTCAGTCTGGAAAAAGGCAGCCGGCTTATTTACAATGCCATTGAAAAGAAAAAACGCAGCGTAATTCTTCCGGGCAGATGGCGGTGGATTGCACTTTTATGGAAACTGATTCCTTTTTGGGAAAAGTTTTAAAACAACTCAATCGCAGCAGGTGCCATATAATGACCGGTCAAAAAACGCACATGGCTCAAATAGGCCTCATCTGTAAAAATCTTGGCTTTTTGCGGACAAACATGAATACATGCATTACATTTGATACAGACACCTATCACTTGTGACGGATGTTCCACATCGATAGACCCCATAGGACAGACAATGGCGCAACGTCCACAAGCGTTACAATCATCCGTTGTTTCGGGCTTGGCTTTCAGGAAACGAGCCGGCTTTCCATCTTCTCCGAGAGGCTGGTAATAACCTCCATAGTCCGGGGCCCCCTGCCCCTTTATATGCAGATCCGGCAACTCTCCGCTCGCCAAATAATTTTGCACACGGCCGGCAATATCAGCAGCAAAACCGGCAGCAACGGCTAAA
>OGQF01001036.1_pt1 | contig 20978 bp, 20 predicted proteins | sample 1553141 | NCBI WGS metagenome assembly OGQF01 (sample SAMEA2580005, study PRJEB22360) | human gut metagenome | biome: human gut; feature: human-associated habitat; material: faeces | place: Denmark | collected 2008/2010
ATCGCACCTCCGACGGCGGCAGTCTTGACGGCTTGTCCGGCGCCCCGTAACGTCTGCGACGGATGAAGTGCCGCTTCACCCACGTTTTTCCCGGTTGCCAAAACAGCCTTGCCGGTACCTTTGGCCGCCTTGCCGCCATACTTCAATATTGTACTCCATACTCCCATATCTCGTTCTTTTTAAGGTCTTACATTTTTTCCGATCTGCTTCCATCTTCGTTTGGCGGCTTCCACAATGTCGCGTTTGTCCGCAACAGGGCGTGCGCCTTCGTCGATTTCATACCAGATGTCACTCATAGTCGTATATTTCACGGCCTTGGTCAGCCGTTGCAGCTTGGTGTTCATCAGCTTGAGCTTCGGCCTGATCCCGAAGACTATCTCCATGCGTTCCCTTTCCGTCATCTTGTTTTCCGCAAGACAGGCCATTCGTATGTCATTTACTATTTCCACACTGCCAAGCATCAGCTCCCGGTAAATCCTGTTGCGCTCCGTGGAAAGGGCTACTGCCAATGCGTTGGTCGTGCTCCGGCTAACCTGCCTGGTAAAATCTTCCATATTGTCCGTCAGCCTTGAGATTTCGTGATAAAAGCCATAAATCTGTGCGGCGTAGCAGACGATGGACCGGAAAGAATCCAGATACTTGTTGAACTCCCTTTGCAGGTCGGCCGTAGCCTGTACTTCCTCTTTCGTCCATATATGTCCGGTAGTCTGCAGCATCATCACCTTCTCCTGGTTTTTCAGCTCTTTCTGCGCCTTGTCCGTGTAGAGCAGTATCATTCCGGCCAGAACCGGATCGTTCTGTGCCTGTATCTTGCCGATACAGATGCCCGTCAGCAGCATAACTATCAAAATCGTCCGTTTCATCGCGTCATTCTTTATCGTGTCAGGGAGGCTGCCCGGCGCCAGCGTGACATGGCCATGCGGGCCACTTCACCGTTGTTGCGGTCAAGCATACCTGCCGTCACATTTCTCCATACATCATTGAAAGTATAGTACCGGATGCTCAGGTAGAGCAGATGCAGCTTCCGGCTGAAAGCCGACAGCCTGTCATTCAGCGCCCATAGCGTAGTGCTGCGCTCCGCACCGGTCAGCATATTCTCTTCACCGCCTTTGGCAACGGCATCGTTCAGCAGTGTATATACGGAGACCAGTTCCGTGGCCGTCTCGATATAAAGGTTGTTCATGCCCATACTGGCAACGATACCCTGCGGGTTGTCCTTTATCGCTTTGCCCAGTTTACCCAGAGTCAGGAAGATCCGGACCCCGTCGTTATAGAGATGCGTACAGGCTTTCAGTGACGAAGCGTATCCGTTCACCGTCTTCAGGTAGCCGTTGTACTGTTTCTGCCATTCATGGATGCGGTTGAATTCGGCGGCGATGCTGTTCTGCAGGAGTGCCGTCTGCGTCTGTCCCTTGATCTGTTTTTCAATCTGGCCGTTTATCAGCTCGTTGCCCTCCGCCAGAGCAATCCACTCCAGCGGATTGGAAGCCGCTATCTGGGCTTTGGACACCTGCGGCAGAAGCAGGACGGCAACGAGGGCCAGACTCCAGTTAATGATTCGTGATCTCATATATTCCCTTTTTTCTTTTGTTGTATTCCACCCGTTCGCGGACAAGTGTTACTATGTCATCCCTGCGCCGGATACCGGTCAGATCAAGCCTGGGGGTATTCCGGTCCATCGAGAAAATGCTCACCGTCTTCAGCCCGCAAAGCTGCTGCAGCAGGCTTTGATTTTCCGTGAAGTCCACGATACGGTATAATTCCATATAATCTGTCTTACGCCAGATGATGCCATGCTCGCACACGAGCTGTTCGGACCCGATGCGATAGCGTATGCGTCGTAGATAGATGAACCTGTACACCAGGAACAGGGAAAGCAGAAGGGCGACCCACATGGACAGAGTCGTGAACGGCAAGCCGTCAATTCCGCCAAAGACCCATCCTGCACAGCATAACACAAGAATGGGCAGCTCGTTGATGACGAATTGTCCGGTGTGGGGCACAAACACATGAGTGCGGAATAAACGGTCTGTCTGCATGATGTTTTCGTTTTATCTGTGATAACTGGTCTGCCGTTCTTCCTCGTCCTGTCCTGAATGCCGTACTTCAATCGGATTGACCAGCCCCTCGGTCTCTTTGAGGTACTCGGGATTGGTCTTGCCAAGCAACGCATCGTTCCAGTCCTTGTAGTAAGGCAGAATGGGAAATTCTCTGATATTTTCCGGGGAAATGTTCATCTGTCCGGCTATTGCCTTGAACTTTTTCACGAACAGCCGTCCGGCGGCATCATTGTCGAAACAGAGGTAATGGTGTGCCTCCGGTGTGGCGGCAAGCATACCCTTGATCTGACCCTCTGTAGGGGTACCGCCGGTAGATACATACACGCTCTTCCTGGATAGGTCCGGGTTGCTCTTGATCTGTTCCCGGTTGAGCTGATAGAAGGCCATCGCGTCATAGGCACTTTCAAACCATGCCACTCCGCCGACGGAATCCAGGTCACTCTTAAGGTTGGCTATCCACAGCCCCTCGCTTGAATTGCTGCCCTCAGCCTTGCCCTTGTAACTGCCGCTGCCGTCCGGACGCGGGCGGCCCCGTTCCTCAAGGCCGACAACCGTCCCCGGGTCTTTGGGCAAAGACATCGGAAAGGCAAGGTTCGTGTATCGGGTCCCGTCTTCACGGACTTTTGTCGCCAGGTAGAAATCACGGTGGAAGGCATACTGTGTGTAGAGGTCGATTCCACGGTGTTTGAAGAAAGGATAGAACTTCTTCTGCGTATCCCTGTCCTGAGGGTTGAACCTGTGAATCTCGTAATCCGTTATGTCGAACGGTTTCACGTCCCGTTTCGGCTGGATAATCCGTGTACTGCGTTCCTCGATGGGATGGTTCAGCAACCGGTTGCACACGAGATTGACAAGCCGGTCCGGAGATACTCCTGCCCGGTATTCCGCGAAAAACTGCGGGTATTCCTTGATGAAGGATATGATGTTATAGACTTTCTGTTCCTGTGCCTTGAAACAGCACTTGCCGTTCGGCATCACGATGAACTTGTCGCCACGGATACGACGGCCTTCGCTGTCCATACGCACATACGACGGATAACGCAGACCGTCACGCTTGTTCAGATGATAGCCCGCGTCAATGAGTATGTCCTGAATGTTCAGTCTCTGTAGAAAATCATCGTATGTAAGGTCTCCGTTCCTCATAAGTTTACCTCCCCATTCTCATATCACCGATTTCCCGGTTCATCTGTGCCTCGAAATTCCGGATGGCAACATCCCTCGGAGTGTCAACACCGGGTTTGAAATAAGGACGCGGCCCATGGTAATGTTCCTCATAACACTCCGGCCCGTGATGGCATCTGAGATTATGCACGACCTCGGAAACCACCACGGCACCTGCTGAAAGGGCGGCAAGAATCTTTATGCCCAGTCCTTTGCTTGTTTCCGGACGGGGGCGCAGGTCTGCCTCGCTGAAGATCTTCGCGAAAAGTTTCGTCCGATGGTAGTCGTCCGTGGCGAGAAACTTGTCGTATTCCTTCTGGGTAATCTCGTGGCTGTAGGTCTGCCCGTCGATGACGGCGGTCATCCTGTACTTTCCTTCTTCCGGTCCGGGTTCCACGGCAATCCGGCTTATCTCGGTTCCATGCCCGCCGATCTCATCCGACAGCTGCAGGCTGTTGCCATAGTCTTCCGTCTGCCCGTTCGCCTGTGCGTATTCCTGGTAATGCCTTGCGGCCAATTCCTCGTGCACTTCAGGATGGAGGCCGATGGCGATATGCTTGTCACTGTTCAGATCATCCAAGGTCACTTTATCCGCGAAATCTCCGGCAATGACCCCGTTCAGGAGCTCCAGACGTTGCTCAATGGAATGCTCTTCAAGAGAATTCGATGTAAGCGTTTTGATTTCCTCTTCCGTCAGGTCATAGACCATGTCCGCGTTGACATTCTCGGACTGTACGGTCAGGGTTCTGTTCTCCGCATCGACAATAAGCCCGTGCGAAGCAAGGCACTCCGACCATTTTTCGTTCGAGAAATAGACTGGCGAAGCGACAAGCTCCCTGTACGGGCGGGCAGGTTCCTGGCTGCGGGGACGGCTGACCATCGGTGTAATGGCAGCCTGCAAGTCCTGCAGGACATCACGGGGCTGTACGGGTTGTTCCGGCTGTCCTCCCTTGTAATAAAAGCCGTAGCCTCCGGACTGCAGCTCGCCGGGCTTCATGCGTCCGTCAGGACGTTCGGGGACAATGGGCGCTCCGGGGAAAAAGAGCTGTCCGCCGACCCTGCGCAGATGAAAACCGCCCTGCTGGCGCGGTGTCCATCCGAGTATGGGAGGAAACAGCCCCCAACGGCCTGTACGCCCGTATTCACCCATTCCGATACGGTAGCCGTGCAGACCCATCGCCACACGTCCGTTGGCATTGCGGGCATGGACAAAGTTCTTGGGCAGATAGAAATCCTTTGCAAGGATGCTCGTGAGCACATTGTAGGCTTTCTTGTTGGCGGTGTTTGTTCCCCAGTCCGTAAGCGCCAACAGTTGTTTCTCGGTAATCGGATAGGTCAGCAGCGGCGAATCGGGTCCCTGTACGATGTGAGGATCAGCTTGTAGCCGCCACCGTCAAATGCGATATGGGCTTGAAGCCCGTTGCGCATCAGTATGTCGCGCATTTCAGGCTGCAAGTCCATCGCTCTGGGGTTTGTATTGGTTCGTATTGCCATAGTCTGATGTTATGATTGTTATCCGCTATGCGTTTCCTTCCTCCATCGCCGCTTCCAGCTGTTCGTCCTTGTAGCGGACAAATTCGGCGGCAGAATCATTCCCGATAACGAGGTTGCGTTCCTCACAGTAACGGGCATATTCCTCCTGCCACTCCGCGGAAAAATGGTTCACATAGTCGAGCCAGCCGTATTCGCCGCTCTGCATTTTCTCTATCAATACCTCTTCGGGATAATACTGGTGCTGTGCCATATCAATCGGTTTTTATTTGTGAATAGCTGCCGAGCGGTTGCGTTCCCCGGCTTTTTTCTGTTCGTTCCACAACTCTTCGGTATATTCCTCTTCCGGAACATAGTCGAGGTTTCCGTCATCATCCATGACCCAGCAACCGTAACAGCCGAACGTGTATTTGTCCCATTCACGCTTGGACTGTTCCCTCCATCGCTGCTCGTCGCCGGAACAGAAACGGATACCGGTCTTGGAATGAAGGTCAATACCTACCGTGACGGGCTCGTCGTCCACGACCAGCGTCAGCGGATCTCCGTGCTGCATTCCGTTCACCTCTGTTGCACCGAGATGCAGCTCCTCGGCCAGCACCTGCAGATTGCGCCCGATGATGGGCGTGGGAACATACATGACCTGCTTCGTCTCCGTGTCAATCTGGACGAAAGCCTTGTTGTGCCTGCCGTCAGCGGTTTCCACATCCGCGATGATGGCCTTGCCCTCAAGCAACTGTTTCTGCTGCGTTTCGTCAAAGCGTTCCAGCGGCGAAGATTTCAATGCCGGATAGAAGACCACGTCCGTCTGGCCACCTTCCATGCGGATAAGAGCGAATCGGGTACGGCTTTCCACCGTTTCTCCGTGCTCGTCGGTGACACGCACGGGAAGAACGGGCGAATGGCGTCCGTTGTAAATATCATCAAGGACGTGCATCGGCAGATCCTCGATCATCTCCTGCGTGAGCCCGAATCGGGCAAGCGTCGAAAAGGGAATCTCTTCAAATTCAAAATGCGCCTTTTTCATACTATATCAAGTTTGTAAAATTATGTTCGGCAAATATAGTATGACCTTGCAAATTCAAACAAAAACACAGATATATAAATGATTATAATATACCATTTTTATAACATTAGTACGATTTTCTTTGAATAATCGTACTAATTGCGATAAAATATGCAAACTAATAGCAGAATGCATGGCCGTTCATGTCCAACATAGACAGACCATGCTAATTTTGCAGCATGAGAAAAATTTTATGGATGATTATATCAGGCATTTCGCTCAGTCTGATACCGGCAATGGCACAATTCAATACAGTTTCCTCCGCTTCCGATTACTATCGGGAGGAAAGTGTTCAGGCGGCCACGAAGGACAAGGAAACAGCTTCAGACAATACGGATTCCGGGAAAGGTGTATCGGAAAACACCGGCAAATCCGGGGCTCGCGGTGATGTGCAAAGGAAGATGGTGGTCGAGCGTTACCTGAGTGTCAGTTATCCGTTACCGAGAATCAAGGTGACTTCTCCATACGGTTACAGGAAAGACCCCTTTACCGGCAAGCGTAAATTTCATGGGGGAATCGATTTGCAGGCACGTGGTGACAAGGTGCTGGCGATGATGGCGGGAACTGTCGTAAAGGTCGGGCAGGACAAGACTTCCGGCAAGTATGTAACGCTGCAGCACGGGAACTGCATGATCAGCTATTGCCACCTTTCAAAGATTCTCGTAGCCAGGGGAACAGCCGTCCGGCCGCGTGAAGCGGTCGGTATTACCGGCTCTACAGGGCGCAGCACGGGAGAACACCTGCATATCACCTGCCGCCTCAATGGCAAGAGTGTCAATCCCGCAATCCTTTTTGAGCATGTCAGGAGAGTACAGCAGGAATGTGTTTCGGCCCTGGCCGAACTATGACTTTTTTCTCCCTTTGATTGCATGGCTGATACTGTCACCCCATACCGACATCCGGACGACGGACATCGGCGGCATGGAAAACGTCTTTCCATAGAAAATGGCGGCCACCACCTTGCCGCCGTGCCTTTCTATTTCCTCCTTGTAGTCGGACACACTCTGTCCGGTCGTCAGCACATCGTCAATGATAATGATTTCTTTTCCCTTTATATCACCGGTAATCTCGTAATTCCGCTCAAGGACACGGCTGTCCGCTCCGTCCGCTTCATGTAGGCTTTCCCGGGCATCGCAGATCACCGTATCGTACAGTCCTGATGTCAGATCCGGCCTGTGCTTGCCCATATACCAGTTCAGCCGCTTGAACCGCTGCTCATACTTTATCCAGTTGCTGCACGGCATGAACATGATACGATAAGGCTTGCCGTCCGCCTGTATGGCGGTCATACATGCCTTGAAGAACTCGATGCCGTGTATCTCTCCCTGCTTGAACCGGTAGATGGAACGGCAGAATGTCCGTTGTGCTTCATTGAGAAAATCATTGTACCGTGACGGATAGTAATAGTCGTAAAATGCAATCCGGATTCCACGGAACTTGAACGGTTTGAGCGGATGCCTGTCGTCGAACCGGTCGGGATACATGCAGCAGAACATACGGCAGGCGTCTCGATGTCCGGCCATTACTGCCATACGGCAATAGCGGCCTCTTTCGTCTTCCCGGCTTGCGCTCCGTGCGGCTGCATACGCCGCTTCACCGGCTTTCCGTCGCCAGAAAGCGATGCCATGCAACAGCCCGACCACTATGCCGAGCAACACCAGGAGCACAAGTCTCTCACTCATATTGAACCTTTTTACTTTTGCAAAGTAAGCAAATTATCGGTGCTGGCCTTGAAATGGAACCGGTAATTTGTTCGATCCCATTATATATCCTACTTGCCGTCCCCTTTTACAAGTCTCTTCCTTTTTCCTATGGGGCTTCCTTTCTCTTTTCGTCGGCGAATATAGGACGAAGCGTATCAATGCCAAACCGCATTCCATTCGGATGACGAAAACAGACTGCTGCACAATCGGTTTTCTATCCGGATTTGGCTTATGATACCAGCTGCTTCATCCTCCTTATGCCTCAAAAAGTTGAAAATACAGCCCTCAGTTCAAAAAGAGGGAAATAAAAAATAGATTTTCAAACAATTAAAACATAAAGAAATGAAAGAAGAAATCAGACAGGACGGCAGGACAATACTGTCAAGTGAAGACGGATTCAGCATCCGCATGTTTTTCAACAACCTGAGCGGAAAGAACTTTTCCGGAAAGGAGTACCGGGACTATGTCAGAAACATAGCCTTCGGCGAAATGGGATTCAGACCGGGAACAATCGAACTCTATTGCGACGGGAAGAAAGTCAGGACAGGCACACTTCCCGAACTCTGAACAGCAGTCAGGGGCAAAAGTCAAATTTCGTGAGGATAACTTATAAACGGGAGTCCAAGCGGTTCCGGCTAAAAGAAAGAACAACTAAAAAATACAGGTATGGACACAACAGCAGCAACAATGCATCCGGCAGAAGAATTTCTCCGTAACGAACAGAACCCACCGGTCTTGTATGTCATGATTTACGGGGAACGCAGGAAACTGTTTATCAACCGAGGCAGGGAGAACGTCGTCGGTATTATAGCGAAAGGAAAACGCAAGCATGGCTACATTTTTTCAGATTGGAACAGCATCGAAAAAATCTATTATCCGTCACAGGAAAAGGAAGACGAAAAGGATATGGACAGGAAAATGATTCTCAAATACCAGAAGCTCGCACGCCTTGCCACGCATACCAATGACTGGCTCCGCAAGATTGCAGCAGCAGACCTTGAGAAGTCCCTGTACGAAAACCGTATCACCACGGGAACGGCTATTGACGGAAAGTGCATCCGACTCTCCACGATTGAGAAGTATTGCGGAAGCTGGGACATGCAGCGGTTCCGCCAGGCCATGAAGAATAAGGAGAAATTCTCGACGCTTCGTTTCGACTTTTGCGGTTATGACGGTACGCTTTGGTGCGAGCCGCGGGAAAACGGTGACATGGCTGCCGGATTCAGCAAGGAGTACCGGAATTGCGGCAACGGCTATTACTATCTGCTAATCAATGACGAGTTCATGATTGGTTACGATATTGACTGATAATCCACGGACAGACCTTACCGGGTGCCCCGGCAGGGTCTGTTCCGGCTTCGGTCTGCCGACGGCAAAGTCCCTTTTTTACCTCAGATCTTCCTTTTCTATCTTTCCATTCGCCTGTTTTCAATCCTTTTCTATCCATCCCTCTTGTAGCTGCTCTTCCGTTCTCCGCCGTGCGACCTCGGGGGATTGGATTTTTCAGCAAAGGGAACCGCCGGTTTCCATTCCTGCCAATGCCGGCATTCTGCCCGTGGGGTCTCGGAAAAATCTTCCTCTCCGGCTGTCGAGCGTATTTTTCCTTACCGGCCATGGCGGATGTCCACCGCCACCTTTCAAGGCAGAAAAATAATCCCTGCGGCCGCAAACGGGCCGAAAAAAGGGAAATAAAAAAATAGGTTAAATCATGGGTTACAACAAATTGACATCATTATCGGCCAACATCAAGGCCATAGAGACAGCAGTAGCTATCCACTCGCAGGGCAGGACAGCCACGCAAGAGGAAAAACAGGTATTGGCGCAGTATTTAGGTTTCGGCGGTATCAAGGATGTACTGGACTTGGGTACGGACAAACCGCTTGACAAAGGGGTTGCAGGGCTTTTGAACCGTCTGTCGGATGCGTTAAGGACACTTGCAGGGGGTGACGAGGCAGCTTGCCGTTCGCTTGTTGAAAGCATCAAGTCTTCAGTCCTGACAGCGTTCTACACGCCGAAATTCCTGATTGACGCAGTGGCGGCACAGATACACAAGACATTTTCTGCCAACGGCTTGCAGATGCACAGCTTTCTTGAACCGAGCGCAGGCATCGGCGGTTTCCTGCCTGTAGCCATGCCAGGCACACGCAGCTATGCTTTTGAGAAAGACACCATTACAGGACTTGTACTTTCGCTGTTGCATGAGGACGCAACCACCGTAACGGCAGGCTTTGAAACGATAGGCACACAGGAGCTGGAGCATCGGAAATTCGATGTCATTGCCTCAAACATTCCTTTCGGCAACTTCCGTGTCTTCGATGCCGACCTGTGGAAAAAGGGCGGTATCTACGAACAGGCCACAGTTGTGGTTTGATGTAGAATTTCGATAAGATACAACTTTTCGCAAATGTATGAAACAATTTCTTTAGTTGTGGTTTGATGTAGAATTTCGATAAGATACAACTCGGGAGTGCCCGCAGAGCCGGCAACACCGTTGTGGTTTGATGTAGAATTTCGATAAGATACAACGGAGAAGAGGGTAGGGGAGAGGTTGGCGTGTTGTGGTTTGATGTAGAATTTCGATAAGATACAACCAAGCTCTCGGCCAGTCTGCTGCTTCCACTGTTGTGGTTTGATGTAGAATTTCGATAAGATACAACGTCCGTTACTTCAGATAGACTGCTAATCTTGTTGTGGTTTGATGTAGAATTTCGATAAGATACAACAACAAACACAAATGGCAACGCGTCGTGGTGTTGTGGTTTGATGTAGAATTTCGATAAGATACAACAACAGAAGAAAAAAAACCAATCGAAGCAGTGTTGTGGTTTGATGTAGAATTTCGATAAGATACAACGATGCGTAGAATCAGCTAACGCCAAATCATGTTGTGGTTTGATGTAGAATTTCGATAAGATACAACCTGAACCGTATCACCAACGCCGATATGCTCGTTGTGGTTTGATGTAGAATTTCGATAAGATACAACGTTTCCTCCAATGTAGCGACGAGCGGTATAGTTGTGGTTTGATGTAGAATTTCGATAAGATACAACTTCTTCGCTTGTTACATAGGAGTCAGGGACGTTGTGGTTTGATGTAGAATTTCGATAAGATACAACGTGTTCTCCGAACATGTTGTCGTATGCGTCGTTGTGGTTTGATGTAGAATTTCGATAAGATACAACCTTCCTGCGCTTTTGAGCGCATCTCCAAACGTTGTGGTTTGATGTAGAATTTCGATAAGATACAACAGCCGGGTTAATACGACGAATAACAACATGTTGTGGTTTGATGTAGAATTTCGATAAGATACAACATAAAACTCTTTCATTTCCTCATATCCTTCGTTGTGGTTTGATGTAGAATTTCGATAAGATACAACTGCCGACCTAATTTCATTGTACAGAACGTCGTTGTGGTTTGATGTAGAATTTCGATAAGATACAACCGGCTACCGCCAGCACCAAGCAAATCCTTGGTTGTGGTTTGATGTAGAATTTCGATAAGATACAACAGGAATGGCCGATTTTGTGACGAATACGCTGTTGTGGTTTGATGTAGAATTTCGATAAGATACAACGCGGCAGTATTGCGATCAACAGTCGACTGCGTTGTGGTTTGATGTAGAATTTCGATAAGATACAACCCCGCTGCCTCCATATCCGGTAGAGATTCAGTTGTGGTTTGATGTAGAATTTCGATAAGATACAACTAGGCGGGCTGCACGAACGAACGCCCCAGTGTTGTGGTTTGATGTAGAATTTCGATAAGATACAACAATGGAGAGAAAACGAAAGAGTATTACAGGTTGTGGTTTGATGTAGAATTTCGATAAGATACAACCGAAAATTCTTCAGGAACGCCACCCATCTTGTTGTGGTTTGATGTAGAATTTCGATAAGATACAACCAGCTGCTTCGCGGGGGCGGTTCCCGGTTCGTTGTGGTTTGATGTAGAATTTCGATAAGATACAACAGAGCCGCCGGACATAGTAGCGTTTACGCCGTTGTGGTTTGATGTAGAATTTCGATAAGATACAACGCTGAAGGTTATTGGTAACGACTGCAGGAGTTGTGGTTTGATGTAGAATTTCGATAAGATACAACATAAGTTTCTCTCATCTCCTCGTAGCCTTCGTTGTGGTTTGATGTAGAATTTCGATAAGATACAACTGCTGAAGGTTATTGGTAGCGACTGCTGGAGTTGTGGTTTGATGTAGAATTTCGATAAGATACAACGCCAATCATATCATGAAGCGCATGAAGTTGGTTGTGGTTTGATGTAGAATTTCGATAAGATACAACCAAACCTTCAGTCTATGAATCAGCGAAGGAGTTGTGGTTTGATGTAGAATTTCGATAAGATACAACTCGTCGTAATTCGATTCAGATAGCTGGCGGTTGTGGTTTGATGTAGAATTTCGATAAGATACAACATAGGCGAAAATCGAGGGCGAAAATCAAAAGTTGTGGTTTGATGTAGAATTTCGATAAGATACAACTGTCAGTATTGGAATGCTGCATAATTGCAGCTGTTGTTTACATTACCCTTTTGACTCAAGAAGATTTCAAACTCCCTTAAACACGTCAAATCCAATTCATCAAAACGCATATTGACCGAGCGGAATTGCGACATAAGGGCAAGTGTTACCTTGTGTTTGCTGGCGGAACCATACTTTTCGACCTTTTCCAATCTGTCGATTATCTGTCTGAAATAATAGCCTACCGTACAATCCATACGCTTACCAATGGTCTCAAACAGCGCTTCAAAGGTTACAGGGATTTCGAGGGCTTCCAGTTTCTTAATCTTCTTCTCGTACTCTTTGATTTTGGCTGTTATCTGAAACTGAATATCGTCCCTGTCAGGGCAGTCGTCCGTTACCTTTTGTGCTTGTGCATCCCAGCAGGAACGGACTACGGAAACACCCAAACCAACCGATTTCTTGCGGTTATCATGGAAGAAAAGCAGGCATAAAGGGCTGGTGTTGTTCTTGTAGATTACGTCCTTGCGGAGTATTACTCTGAAAGTCATTGTTTTGCATCATTAGATACAGGAGAAAAAACACATTTCCAATGGAGAGTTTAATGGAGAGGCAAGGCCGTGAAAAGGCTGTTTCAGCCCTCTTTTTCTACCCTATGTAAACAAAAAATCAGCAACCTCATTTCTGTAAGTTGCTGATTTTTTGAGCGGAAAACGGGACTCGGACCCGCGACCTCAACCTTGGCAAGGTTGCGCTCTCAAGCCCCCAAAACGCTACGCGTTTAGGGGTAACCAACTGAGCTATTTCCTTTTACGACGATTTTCTCGAATGTGTTTTACCTCGTTTTTCGCATTGGTTAAACGGATGGTTAAACATTTGCGTCTGTCTGCTGGTTTGTAAATGATTGTTAATTAGAGAATTGTTTAACAGGCTAAATAAGTTCTGTAACACGTTCTTTCTTGTTATTCATTGGCATAGTGAATTTATGGTTTTCAAATAAAAATTCCCGACCGTTAAGCCGAGAATTTGTGTCTGTCTACTGAAAGCAAAAGAAAACGCCGCATTTTTTCGGCCCTCTTTCCCTATTCTTTAAGATACGACGCAATTTAACTCCAAACTAATTGCTATTTATTTTTAATTTTATCTCATTCATCGTTTGATAAAATCGGACCAACTTGTGCAGGGGGTCTTAAAATAGACCATCCTGCAAAGTCGGTCCTAATTTTGAAGTCAAAGGAAAACCGCATTTTTTTCGGCCTTCCCTTAACCTTTTAAGATATATAGTATATATAACTCCATTTTTTGTGGAGTAATATTCTTTACCTCTAATACGTGCGTCTGTTCCGTTACTACCGTACGGTTTCTGCCGCTACTTTGCAAACTGCATCAGATAGTTTTCGCAAAATCCAGCTAACGGGAATTTCACCATCTCGTCCCGTCCGTCGGGTGTAGTGTAATGAAATATTATAGCGTTCGCTTTGACAAGGCAGTCGAATAAATTTACCGTTTCGCTCATGCCCTCCATCTTCATCTCGTTGGCGATTATTATTCCTATTATATCGTTTATCTCTTCAAGGTCGCTTTTTCACCCGATAATTCATTGTTTATTCTTTACAAGTGCGATTTCGACGGGTTTATTTATGTCCGCTGTTTCGGGAGAGAAAACGAAGTAAAATAATTCGGGATAAATCTCATTTTGAGGCTTTATGACAATTAAGCCTATTCCCTCTGTCTTGCTCCATTCAACCAGCTTACATATAGCTTGTTTATCCTCTCATGCTTTGGTCATTCATTCTGTTTTCGGTTGTTTGTATCTGTTCATTTTAGCTAAAATTTAATTGTTATTTTATCTTTATAAAGATAAGATTATTAGTGGAATAAACAAAATAAGAAAGTGACAAACTCTGCAAAAGGGTCTTATGGATTAACCTTTTCACAAAGTCTGTCACTCGGAATTTTGCCAATCAGTTTTGGCTTTTGAATAGTGATTGTTGAGTTAAGGCAAATTGAGCGAATGCCCAAACAAACGTTTTAAATTTCGTCACCTCTATTACCGCCTTAAATGTTTCTGTTTTGTGTCTTTCGTCTTTCCAATCTGTGATTTTAATATGTGTAATGTCTTTTCCGTTATCGCTCCCGAATCGGATTCCATCATGTGCAATGGCATTTCGGATATGCCGAGCCACGTTCTTCACGCTCTTATTGGGTTCTTTTATGCAGCTAATGTCTGTATCGGCAATTCCCCATTTGTCCGCTGAAACAACCTCTGTCGGAAGATGATTGAATAGGCTTTGTTGTGGAATTATCAATAATCCAACACATGCATTGATGAACAATGTATTTTCAAACGGTATTTGGTATCCGTTAACAATTTCTTGTGTCCGTTGGATAAACTCTATTTCAAAAATATTTTTGTACTCCATTGGGCTTACTCTGTAAAATCGTATCCAACAATATTATCGCCTAAATCTTTCCAATATGGAGCTTTTTTATAATCATCAACAGCTGACATCGGAACATAGTATTTACATTTCCATGAAGTTCCCCAATCATTTCCAAAAACGTTGGCACCTCCTAAAAAAGGCGGTGTAAGAGATTTGCAATAGACAAATTCTACATTGCGATTGTGAAATGCATAGTCTCCAATAGATTTGACACTTGCGGGTAGCGTAACACGTAAAGTTGAGATATTGATACTAGATGCTCCATAAAATGCATATGCTCCAATAGTTTCTACATAATCCCCTAATATTATAAATCGGAGTGAGGTACATCCATAGAATGCTCTATCTTGAATATCTGTAATATTATTTCCCCAAGTAACAAACTGTAAATCTGAGCATCCCGAGAATGCATTTTGCTCAATAGTTTTTACATTATCTGGAATAACGATAGTATATAATTTAGAGCAGTCTTTAAATGCCTCTTTTCCAATATAGGTTACCCCGATAAAATATCGTAATTCATTGAATGACGAAATCGCACTACCATGAAAGTAATGGTAATACCCAATATATTTTACATTTGCTGCCTCCTGATACGATAGTTCACCATCAAGATTTTTATCCCACGAATTGAGATTATCTATATTACTACTGTTAAGCCATTGACTAGAACACAAATATTTCGTAATGGGATCAGCAAATTGAATGTTTTGTGTTGTCGTATCATTATTCTGAGGCATAGTTATTACCGTTCCATCTGCCAATTCAAAGTAAACATTATTCTCATCCTGCGTGATTTTGATGCTGTCTGCATCCTTGCCATCCTCTCCCGTGGCTTTGCCCAGCTGTGTCCAGTTTGTTCCGTTATCATAGGAAATCCACCAATAGCCCTCTTGAATTTCGAGTTTCGGCGTAACACCGTCTGAACCATCCGCACCATTATTGCCGTCCGTCCCCTGTGCTTTTATCTTTTGTCCGTCTACAACGATAAACTCACCGTCCAGCGTCCAATAATAGATGCCGTCCGTGTCTTTCTTCACACCGATAACGGGCGTGTTTCCATCAACGCCATCCGCACCGTCTTTACCGTTGTAAATTACAATCGGGTTGCTCTTGGCAAACTTAATCGTATAGCCTACTACCTTGCCGTTCTCGGTCAGCGGGTCTACACTCGTAATATAATCGTTGTTTTGGAGTGCTGTTACAATCGTCTGCAATGCTGAAAGATTGGTATTCGTTTCGTTGCAAAGACGCTGTAAGGCTTCAAAAGCTGACCATGTGGGTAGTTTGATTTGCGTACCGTTCGATAAAGTGAAAATTACATAGTCGGTGCTGGTTTCATAATCCACACCCGAAAACATGGAATCGCCACCAATGCCGTCTTCACCTGTGGCCTTACCTAACTGCGTCCAATTTGCTCCGTTATTATAGGAAACAAACCAATAATCGTTTTCGATTTTGAATTGCGGGGTCGTGCCGTTGGTTCCGTCTTTGCCCTCGGCTTGGATTTTTCCACCATCGACCACGATAAATTCACCGTTCAACGTCCAATAATAGACACCATCAGTATCTTTCTTTACGCTGATAGTGGGTGTTATCCCATCTTCACCGTCTTGTCCGTCTTTACCGTGGTAGATGGTAATAGGGTTACCTTTGCTGAAAGTAATTGTATAGCCGATTTCTTTGCCGTCTTTCATAAGAGGTGTAGTCCCCGTAACATAGACGTTGTTTTGTAATGCTGTTACGATAGTCTGCAACGATGAAATATTTGTGTTCATCTGCTTGCAGAGTTCCTCTAATTTTGCGACACGGTTTTCCAATCCGTGAACGCTGTTCCAAAGGTCATCATCATCGTATTTACACGATGTGAGCGCAACCACCGCAAATAATGCGGCAAAAGCCAATAGTTTTTTCATAGTAAGATTTATTTAAGTTGAACAAGTATTTTAAATCTTACTATCCGCCCCTCAATAGTGGATTCAATAATAAGAAAGCGCAGGGCTGAAAGCTCATTTGAGGATAGTAGGCCGTAGGATTGCCCGAACATTCAAATAAGCAACAACCCCGCGCCGTATCCGTAAAGGATATGACGGGAGATAAGGTCTGCCTATTCTCATGTTCAATGAATTTCCTACGTTCACTATCCGAGAATAAACTTACGCTTCCGTAAATTTCAATATGTCATCCACAAAGGTAAAAAACATATTCTGAAATCGCAATGACCTTATCCCGCTTTTCGGGATTGTTGCCGTATCAAATTTCTGAAAAACAAAGTTTCTATCCAATAGGTTACGCTATGGAATCGAAACTTTGTTAGTTGTAAGTTGGGTTAATCGTCCCCGCAGATTTCTTGTATTACGCCGTCCATGTAAATCGCCTGTCCGCTCGTCAGCCGTCCCCACCAACGACACCCTAATTCGTCGATGATGATTTCGCCCTGCTCTTTCAGTCGTTCGGCCAGCCACGGAGTAACAAGCCACCATTCCAACACCTCGTCCCCGTTAAAGGGATAGATATATTCTTCGTCGATTTTTCCTGCTTGGATTAACTCCTCGATAACCGTGCTTTGTCCCCATAAAACATGGATGTCCGTAATCCGTTTGGCTCTCTCTTGTGTTTCGTACATAGCGATTAAGTTTTATTCTTCGGTTATTAGTAGTAATCCAACTTCATGTAATATCAATAATTCTATGCTGTTATGTGGTTTCGGGCATAAATAGGGGGTGGTCTGTTTTAGGTGGATTCCTATTATATGTAATGGATAAAAATTCGGTTTTCCATCCGAAAATGGGGAGGGGTGAAAAATAGGGATTGTCCGCTCGGTCGGGGTATTTCGGTTTGTTTGTCTGCGAGTGACAACCTTTTCGGAAAAGGATATTTTATAGACCCTTTCACAAAGTTTGTCACCTTTTTGTTGCGGGGCAGTTTCGGCATAAATCGCACGATATGAGGAGTGGATAATAAACAGATTTACCCAAAACTACCCTATAAAAGAAAGAATCGCTATCTTTGCCGAAAAGCAAGTGTATCATGTCCTATAAACCGCCTTACACCATTACGCCGAAGATCACGAATTTAGTTGCACAAATCAGCGAAGCAATCGGCAGCTATTATGCGCACGAAAATTTGCGTCTGCATCGTGTCAATCGAATCAAAACGATTCACGGGACGCTGGCTATCGAGGGCAACACGCTTTCGACGGAGCAGGTCACGGCGATATTGGAGGGAAAACCCGTTGTTGCTCCTATTAACGAGGTACAGGAGGTGCGCAATGCCCTTAAAGCGTATGAGTTGCTCGATATGCTCGACCCCTGTAAAGTTGATGATCTGTTAAAGGTGCACGCCACGATGGAGGCGGGACTGATTGACGAAATCGGTTGTTTCCGCAAAGGCGGTGCGGGTGTGGTGTCGGGGAAAACGGTTATCCATTATGCGCCCGATGCCGAACGTGTGCCGTTTCTCGTAAACGATCTGTTCGAGTGGCTGCGCACCACGGATGAACACCCGTTGATCGCAAGTTGTATCTTTCATTATGAATTCGAGTTTATCCATCCGTTCGCGGACGGTAACGGTCGCACGGGGCGATTGTGGCAGACCTTGATTTTGAGCAGGTGGCGGCCTATCTTCAAAAACCTGCCGATCGAAAACATTGTATATAAGTATCAAAAGGAATATTATAAGGCGATTGCCGTAAGTGGAGGTAAAGCGGGTTGCACGCCTTTCGTCGAGTTTATTTTGGGGGTAATCGCCGAAACGCTCACTACCCAAGAAACTACCCGAAAGACTACCCAAGAAATTATTTTGGAAGCCATCGCCCGTAATCCCAGCATTACACGGGCGGAGTTGGCCGAGGTTGTCGGAATCTCACCCGACGGCGTGAAATATCATTTGCAGAAACTCGCCAAGTCGGGCAGGCTTAAAAGGGTGGGGTCTGCACGCCGCGGAGAGTGGGTGATCGGGTGACGGGAATTCCGAAAAAGGTACTTTTATAGACCCTTTTCAACAGTTTGTTACCGACCTGTTTTCACCCGTTACGGGCTATATGATCCGCTTTCCCAATTCGATGAACCGTTGTTTGTTGGTGCGTACCTCCTTGTACTCGAAATATATTCCGATCATCTTTGCCGTCACTTTTTTGCGGTAGGGGATGCCGAGCCGCATAATCAGGTCGTTCATAAAACGATTGACGACGCACACGGGTAGTTTGTCGCCCGTTTTCAATTGGGCGTACACCTCCCCGCAAACTTTTTCCGAGGTCAGCAGTTGTTGGCTTTCGTTTTCTTGTATCTGTTTGCCGATTGCGTTCATGTTGTAGTTGCACCGCTCGATCTCTGCCGCTCCGAGGGCGTAGTAGGCATCCACCATCATCGGCACTTGGCTTTGAATCTCCTCGCGCAGAAAGTAATATTCATTCCACGTTCGGTTTTGTTCCAGTATCTCCAACTGCCGCACGATTTCGCGGAACAGGTCTTTCATTTTCAGTCGGGGATTTATGCGTTGCAGTCGGTCGCAGTCCGACAACGGATAGATATGTTCGGCGCAATCCGTGTGAAATGCTTTTGCGTACTCCTCCCGCACCAGTTCGGCGTCGGTGTAGTACCGCTTGATCCGCTCGTCGTCGTAGGCGTTGTCCCACATGAACCAGTTGCGCGTTCCGTCGGCGTTCATGAACCGTTTGTAGTCCATTCCCTCCAACGCTTGCGCACGGGTATCGCAACCCGCCCCCGACGCTTCGATTTGCAGGACTTGTTTGTAGACCGCTTCGCATTCCTCCAATCTCGCGGCGATCTCCTCCCGCGATTTGCAGGGCATCTCCTTGTTGGTGCTGAAAATATGCGCGGCATCCTCCACGCCGTTGCGGAAGCGTCCGACGATCTGCACGGCTTCGGTCGTGGGGTCGATGATGGTGTGCGCCGCAAACGAAAGGTCGGTCACGATCAGCACGCAGGCCGTTGTCGGCAGTTCGATGTCCACCGCCGAAAAGAAACGGCTCGTGAAAAAGTTGATTTCATCCAGTTCTTCGAGTGAGGAGTAAGCCCGCGAAAAATCCCGCTTGCGGAGTTTCTTCACACTCTCGTAACTGCAAAAGACCTTGCACCGTTTCTCGATCTTATAGGTGCAGATCATGCGGTGGATCGTATCGGTCGAGTTCAGAAAGATGCAGAGCGGATGCCCTTTGCCTTTTACCTGTCCCATAAGGGTACGCACCCAGCCGACGGTGTTGTTCGTATGTATGAGCAACATTTTCGGTTTGTGGTCGTAGGTCGGGCGGAGTATCTTCATCGTAAAGCCCTGCTGCTCGAAACGGGGATCGGACGGGATGATCGGCGTTGCAGAAACCATCGCCTTTTGTTTGCATCGGAAAAAATCATCCATCGGGAGTGTGATTGAGCCGCGGTAGCCTGCATCCTGTATCGTGCGCTCGCACTCGTCGAACAGCATGAACCATTCACCGTGCATATCCGTATGCGTCTGCACCATTGCCGAGCGGACTTTGGGGAAACTTTCGGGCGTGGTCATGATTTTTAGGTAGCCGTCGTTGTAGTTCGTGTTCAGAAAGTCGATGATGTCCTCGGTCGTTACGCCCTCGAACACGCCGAGTATCTGCGGGTGCTTTTTCATCTTGCCCTCGATAACGGGAACATTCGGCTCGATGATGACGGAGTGTCGGGGCGCATTGATTTCGGCATAGGTCGCACCGCATCCCGTGACGGTCTTGTTGATGATCGAATTGGTAGGTATTTCGGGCATTACGGCGTCGAACCGCTGGCCTGCATCTATTGTGATATATTCAATCTTCATCTAATTGTTTGATTTGTAGTTAAAAAACTTGGGGAGCGAGCGGTGAAACCCGCTCCCCTCGTTCAGCAGTTTAGTTCAGCAGGTCGGTGATGTCCTCCATCGCCTCGGCAGGCATCACGACTTTGCCGTTGGGAAAGTGGTACTTTTTGGCGAGATAGCCGATGCCCTCCTCGCTCTCGTTGTACTCCTCGGAGGTGACGGAGGTCAGTTTCTCCACCTCGGCGGCCACCTCTGCCAGCCACTCGGACTGACAGCAGATTTCACGGTCGGGTTCAAACTCCGTCACTTCGGGCAGCTCCTTGCCCATCAGGAACGCCATCAGGTAGTTCCAGATTTGGGCGTTCAGCAGGAGTTTGCCATCCAGTTCGGTGTACCCCTTACGGATTCCGAACCAAACATATCCGCATCCAGCCACGTCTACACGGGTGGTCACGATCAGGGTGGTAGCCCCTGCCGCAATCGCTTTCGCCAGCGTGCGGAACATTTTGGCGTTCCCTGCGGGCTTGATTTTAATTACTCGGAGGTTTGTTTTCTCCTCCCGTTCTTCTGCGCGGTTCCCAGCTACCTGCTGCGATGCCGCTGTTACATTGATATTTTTCATATTATTAAAATTTGAGTTTGCATTGCCATTGATTTTTACAATCGTTTCCATAATCGTTATCTTTTTTATTAAGGTTTGTTGCCGCCTCTTTCGGGCTGTCGGCTACTCCCTGCAACTTCGGTCGGCCGTACGCTCCGACCTCGTTCACGACTGCAAAAGTGGTCGATTTTTTTT